>Ga0256826_1000277_pt1 | contig 29532 bp, 24 predicted proteins | sample CV79metaG_FD_185975 | JGI IMG/M metagenome (GOLD analysis project Ga0256826, IMG submission 185975) | Hydrothermal vent microbial communities from East Pacific Rise, Pacific Ocean - CV79 | ecosystem: Environmental > Aquatic > Marine > Hydrothermal vents | place: Pacific Ocean: East Pacific Rise...
TAGTGCGGCTAGAATCATGCGTTTAGGCGATGCCGATAACTTCTGGTCTATGGGTGATACTGGTCCTTGTGGTCCATGTTCTGAGATTTTTTACGATCAAGGTGCTGAGGAGTTCAATGGTCCTGAAGATAAGATGGGCGGAGAGGGTGATAGATTTTTAGAGATCTGGAACCTTGTTTTTATGCAGTATGAAGTTAAAGAGAAGGGTGGAGAGAGATTGCCACTTGCTAAGCCATCCATCGACACTGGTATGGGACTTGAACGTGTTGTAGCTATTAAAGAGGGAAAAACTTCTAACTACGGTTCTTCACTTTTTATGCCTATGATAAACCAAGTAGAAGAGATGATAGGTAAAGAGTATGTTTATGCTACTGGTGCATCTTACCGTGTTATCGCTGACCATATAAGAACGGCTGTTTTCTTACTAAGTCAAGGGACTAACTTCTCAAATGAGGGTCGTGGGTATGTACTTCGTAGAATTTTACGTCGTGCTGTTCGTCATGGTTACCTTTTAGGTTTTCGTACTCCTTTTATGTTTAAACTTGTAGATACTCTTGTGACTATTATGGGTGGAGAGTATGACTACTTAGCAGGAAAAGCTGAGGCTGTAAAAGAGCAGATAGAGCTTGAAGAGGCTAGATTTTTTAAGACTATTGAGTCTGGGATAGCACTTTTTGAGGCTGAACTTAAAAATACTCAAGATATATTTTCAGGTGAAGTGGCATTTAAACTTTATGATACTTACGGTTTCCCACTTGACTTAACAGAAGATATGTTAAAAGAGAAAGAGTTAGGGCTTGATAGCGAGAAGTTTGAAGCTCTTATGTTAGAGCAACGAACTCGTGCAAAAGCTGCTTGGAAAGGTTCTGGTGATGGGGCAACTCATGGAGACTTTAAAGAGCTTTTAGAGGAGTTTGGTGAGAATGAGTTTGTAGGGTATGAGTCTACAGAATCAAAAGCGAAAGTTTTAGCGCTTTTAGACTCTGAGTACCATCGTGTTGAGAGTTTAGACATCGGTGCAGAGGGGTGGGTACTTTTAGATAAAACTCCTTTTTATGCAGAGAGTGGTGGACAGACGGGTGACTCAGGTTCACTTACATGCCGCGCTGAAGTGCTTGATACAAAGAAGTTTTTTGGACTGAATCTCTCAGAGTTAAAAGTGACTTCAAGCATAAAAGTTGGTATCAATGTTGATGCAGTTGTAGATATCAGTCGCAATGAAATCATCAAACACCACTCAGCGACACACCTGCTTCATGCAGTTCTTAGCGATGTTTTAGGAGATCATATCTCTCAGGCAGGTTCACTTAATGAAGCGACTCGCCTACGTTTTGACTTCTCACACCCTAAACCCGTAAGTGAAGTAGAACTTTTAGAGATAGAGCAGAGAGTAAATAGTGAAATTGCTCGTGGCATTGTTACAAAAACAGAAGTTTTAGGCATAGATGATGCTAAAAAATCTGGTGCAAAATCTCAGTTTGGTGAGAAGTATGGTGATGAGGTCAGAGTTGTAAGTTTCGCAGATGCTTCCATAGAGTTTTGTGGTGGCGTTCATGTTGAAAACACGGCAAATATTGGCTCATTTATCATAGTAAAAGAGTCTGGCGTTTCAGCTGGTGTTAGACGTATAGAAGCTGTTTGTGGAACTGCTGCTTACAGATACTTTAGTGAACAGCGCTCTTTACTAAAAGAGGTAGAGCTTGAAGTGAAAAACTTAGATGTTCTCGCTGGAGTGAAGAGACTTAAATCAACTGTAGTAGAGTTAAAGTCTGAGTTAAAAGAGGCTCAAAACTCTGCAAAAGTTGAAGTTACTGCTAGTGAAGTCAATGGTGTAGCTGTTGTAGTTGAAGAGTATCCAACAGGTGACATTAAAGAGAAAATTGATGCACTTAAAAATGAAAATGAGAAACTCTGTGCAATGCTTTTTCAAGTAAAAGGGGATAAGGTTTTAATAGCTTGTGGTGTTAAAGATGCAAACGCCAAAGCTGGTGATTGGATCAAAAAAATCGCTCCTATTTTAGGTGGTGGTGGCGGTGGTCGTCCAGACTTCGCACAAGCTGGTGGAAAAGATGCTAGTAAACTTTCTGAAGCAAAAGAGGCTTCATTGGCGTTTATTACAGAGGCATTAAGTTAATGAAAGATTTTATGATTACACTCTTTGGAAATTATCATACTGAGATAGTTTTTTTACATATTATAAGTGCTGTAATTTGGGTTGGAGGGATGATAGCTATGCGTTATGCCGCTCATAACTCATTTAGTGAGATAGAGAACCCTCTTCATAGGCTAGAACGTATCTCTCATGCGCTAAAGCGTCTTTTTTACATCGTAAGCCCATTTGTGATTATTTTAATTACAACGGCAGTTATTATGGCTGTTGCTTTAGGTTTTCGTGTGGCAGCAGTTGATGAGAGTGGAAATGTTATTAGTGAGTATGCGATGCATCTTTATAATTTAGTTCATGTAAAAGAAGTTATATGGATGATAATGGCTGCTAATTTAGCTACGATGATGTACAGACGTTCACAAGCTGATAAGCTTTTAGCAAAGGGTGATACTGTTAGAGCTAAAAATGCACTAACTTTGATTGGAAAATATATGGTTCCTATTAATATTGCCTTAGGTGTAGTCGCAATTTACCTTGGAGTAGTACTTAGAAATGCTTAGACTCTGCTCATCTTCTCAAACTCGTTCAATGCTTTTAATTAATGCCAATGTGGCGTTTAAACAAGAGAGTGTTGATTTTGATGAAGATAGCATAATCGCTAGCAGCCCTAAAAATTTTGTATATCAGGCTACACTTGGTAAGTACAATGCTAATGTTAAAGCATTTGGTTACAAAGATATGCCTCTTTTAGTTGCAGACACTGTAGTGACATCTCAAGGTCAAATTCTTAGAAAAGCAAAGTGCATAGATGATGCTCGTAATATTTTATATACACAAAGTGGAAATATTACGAGTATTATTACCTGTATGATTTATCATTCAAAAAATAAGAAACTTATAGATATATCCCAAACTGATTATCTATTTGAAAAATTTGATGAAGATGATTTAGAAAAGTATCTGGAGAGTGGTGAGTGGAGAGGTAAAGCTGGTGCCTGTATGGTAGAAGGATTTTGTAAACGTTACATTAAAGATGTTAAGGGTTTTGAATCTACTGCTATGGGTCTAAGTGTAGAAGTTTTACAAAGATTTATGGAGAGAACTTAATGTCAGAAATTTTATTAATGATTAAAAGTTTTTTATATAAAGAAGTTACTGCTTTGGAATTAGATAATTTTTTTGTCTTTGAAGTTACACTCGGACTTATCGTTTTACTTTTTATATTTGTATTTTTATACTCTAAATCTAAAAAGCAAGAGACACTCTATAAGACTATTCTTGATTCTTCACAAGATATTATATTTGTTACAGATAAAAAACAAGTGATAGATGCTAATAAAACATTTTTTTCATTTATGTCAGAGTACAAGGATCTAAAATCTTTTAATGCATCGCATAGCTGTTTAGGTGATTTTTTCTTAAAAGAGGATGGTTACTTACCAAAAGAGATCTCTGGAAAGAGTTGGATCGACTATATGATAAAGCATCCTGAAATTGGCAATAAGATAAAAATGAAAATCAATGAAAAGATTTATCTTTTTGTTGTGCATGTTTCTCTGTTTTCTCAAAAAGATGGACTTTATACTGTTACTATGGCTGATATAACACAGGCACAAGCACATATGATGAATTTAGAAAAGATAAGTGTTGAAGACCCTCTTACAAATATAGGAAATAGAAGATATTTTGATGAGATTATGGAAGAGGAGACAGAGACTTCGAGACGTTATAAAATTCCTCTTTCATTGATAATGTATGATATAGATTTTTTCAAAAAGGTAAATGATACTCATGGTCATGCAACAGGTGATGAAGTTCTTATAGAGTATGCAAAACTCGTCAAAGAAAATTTAAGAGATAGAGATATGTTCTGCCGTATTGGTGGGGAAGAGTTTGTTGTAGTAATGCCATATACTGATAAAAAAGAGGCATCACGCTTGGCTGAACGGCTACGTAAGCTAGTTGAGAATCATAAGAAAATTTTACCTATAACTATGAGTTTTGGAGTAACAGAATTTTCTTTAGACGATAGTGTTGAGTCGATGCTTAAACGTGTTGATGATGGCGTTTATGAGGCTAAAGAACAAGGACGAAATAAGGTCATAGTGAAATAATGTTCTACAAGAATGAGCTTAAGGCTCTTAAAAAATCAGGACGCTATAGAACTAGAGAAGTCGTTGATAACTCTCTTAAAGATTTTGCATCAAATGATTACTTAGGTCTTTCTCACAATAAAACACTTCATCTTCAAACTATTAAAGAACTTTCAGAGTTAGATATAAATTCATCTAAAGCATCAATGCTTGTTAATGGTTATCATCAGATACATAAGGATTTTGAAGATGCACTTTGTGAAGCGAATGGCTTTGAAGCTGGTGTCGTTCTTGGAAGTGGATTTAATGCAAATATAGCACTTATTGAATCTCTTGTAAGAAAGGGTGATACTCTTTTTATGGATGAACTCTATCATGCATCTGGTGTTTTAGCTTCTAATTTAAATGGAATTAATGTTGTGTTTTTTAAGCATAATGATATGGATGAACTAAAAGAACTTCTGCATTCAAACAGATCTAAACGCCAAATCGTAGCAGTTGAAGGTATCTATTCAATGGATGGCGATTTATGTCCAAAAGAGATCTTTACAATAGTTGATAGTGCAGAAGCGATCTTAATAGTAGACGAAGCTCATAGTAGTGGAGTGATCGGTGAACATCTTATGGGTCTTTTTGATTTTTACAACATCAAACCTAAGAGTAATCATATTAAGATGGGGACACTTGGAAAAGCCTATGGGAGTTTTGGAGCTTTTATTTTAAGCTCATATCATATAAATGAGTATCTGATAAATAGAGCAAAGCCTATCATCTATGCGACATCACTCTCTCTATATGACACACTTTTAGCACATAAATCTCTAGAGTTTATTTTACAAAATAGAGTAGAACTTCAGAATGAAATTAGAGTGAGACAAAAGATTATTTATGATTTATTAGGTATTAAAATAGAGGGTTTGATTGTACCTCTTGTTATAGATGACAATAGAGAAGTGATAGAGATAAAAAATAAACTATGTCAATTAGGGTACGCAGTTGGAGGTATACGACAGCCTACTGTACCAAAAGCTATCATTCGTTTAATAGCTAGATTAGGTGAAAATAGTGATGAACTAAGAAAATTGTGTCTTAATTTAGTTAAAATAAGTCATGAAAAATTATAAATTTTACTTTTTAGCTACTATAATTATTATAGCTACTCTTGGGGTATCACTTTTTTATTTCGACTATATTGAAAAGAAAAAAGAGAGCCACCAAAAAGAGATATATCTTTCTGAATCACTTAAAATGAAAAAAAGTGTTTTGGAGCTTATTGAAACAAAAGAGAAAGCAACTGTTGCTATCGCTTTAAGTTTGGCAAAAGATAGTGCTCTAATAGGTTATATACTAGAAGAGAAAATACCTCCTTATTATTATAAAAACATAATAGCTGCTTATAAAAAAAATACACATTATAAAAATATCTGGATTCAAATACTTGATAAAGATCTAAACTCTCTTTATAGAAGTTGGAGCCCTCAAAAAAGTGATAATTTATTTAGTAGAAGAAAAGATTTAGTAACAGCACTTAAAGGTGAAAAAGTAGTTATAGGGATAAGTTCAGGGAAATATGATCTTAGTATGAGAGCAATCGTTCCAATATTTAATAACGATAAGTTATTAGGACTTCTTGAGGTGACCTCTCATTTTAATTCAATAGCTGAACAGATGAAGCATTTTAATATTAACTCTATTATATTACTCGATGTAAATAATACAAAGAAATTAGAAAAACCTTTTACAAAGTTATTTATAGAGAATCATTATGTTGCTAATTTTAATGCACCTAAAGAGCTTTTAGGGTATTTAAAAGAGAAGGGTGTGTCAAATTGTATTGACTCTAATGAGCCATATAAAATAGAGCATGGCTATTTAATTACATGGTTTAAATTAGAGTGTGTACATAAGAAAGATATTGGTGATTATTTGATGTTTAAAAAACTTTCAAATATCTCATCTGTAGGTGTAGAGTTCGTATTTTTTAGACAGTTAACTTTTGGTGTAGTTCTTGTTGTTTGTATTGTGTTAATCGTTTTAGTCGTAATGTTTTACTATATTAGAAAACAAAAACTTTATTATAAAGATATTATTGATGCTTCTTCTGACATTATACTTGTGAATAATAGAAAAAAGATCGTAGATGTAAATAATGCTTTTTTTCAATATTTTAAGAGCTTTAGCACTTTACAGGAGTTTCAAGAAGATCACAACTGTATATGTAACTTTTTTGAAAAAGAAGATGGTTATATTCAAAAAAGAATGGATGGAGTACACTGGATAGATTTTCTTTTACTACATAAAAATGAAAATAGTATAGTCAAGATAAAAATAAATTCTGATAAGTATTACTTTAAAGTAAGTGCATCAATTATTATGAATAGCTCTTATATATACAGTATAGTATTTAGTGATATTACAAAGCAAGAAAATTATAAACGCTCATTAGAGAGACTTACTACTACAGACCCTTTAACTGGTATTGGTAATAGAAGATACTATGAACAAAAACTAGAAGATGAGATTTTACGAGCAAATAGATACCATCATGCTCTTTCTCTTATTATGTTTGACATAGATTTTTTCAAAAAAGTCAATGATACTTATGGGCATGATGCTGGAGATACTGTTTTAAAAGAGTACAGTGCTTTAATCTCATCACTTATTAGAAATGAAGATATATTCTGTAGAATTGGAGGGGAAGAGTTTATGTTAATTCTTCCAGATACTGACCTTAATGCATCAGGTATCATAGCTGAGAAGTTAAGAAAGGCTGTTGCATCATTTGATAGTAAAGTACAAATAACTATGAGTTTTGGACTTGTTCAATATAGTAAAGATGAAAAAACTCATAGTCTTTACACTAGAGTTGATAAAGCTCTTTATGAAGCAAAAAATTTAGGTAGAAATCGAGTTGTAGTAGGATGAGAGTAAAAACACTTCAAATAACGTTAGAAAAAAAGAGGCTCTTAGATATAAATTTTCATATTCCCTCCTCTTTAGCTTTAGTTGGTCAGAGTGGTAGTGGAAAATCTTTGACACTAAAAGCATTGTTGGGAATGCTTCCAAGTGGGATGAGTTGTAATTTAGAGATAGAGAGTGATTTTACATTAGTTGTAGGTAAAACTCTTGCATTTATCCCACAAAATCCATTTACTGCACTCTCGCCATTAACAAAGATAAAAAAACAGTTTTTTGTAGATGAAAAGAGGGTGTTAGAAATTTTTGATGAAGTTGGATTAGATAAGATACTTTTAGATAGGTTTCCCCCTGAACTTTCAGGTGGACAACTCCAAAGAGTTGTTATCGCTATGGCTTTAAGTAGTAAGCCTAAGTTGATTCTTTTAGATGAACCTACAACTGCTTTAGATCCAGAGACAAGAACACTTATTCTTGAATTATTAAAAAAATTACAAGATAGAGAAAAGTTTAAAATGCTCTATGTTACACATGATATATCATCTGCAAAGGATCTTTGTAAAGATATAGTAGTTTTAAAGAGTGGAAAAGTTGTTGAGTATGGTAAAATGTCTGAAGTGATTTATAGACCAAAAGATCACTATACAAAAACACTAATAGAAGCAAATTTTGCTAATAGGGAATTTAGAAAATGAAAAAAATAATTTTGAGTATAATTGTCTTAGGGATACTCTCTCCCTTTGCTCTCATAGCTTACTTTCTTTTTGCATATGATTATGATATCTCAAAACTAGTAAATTATAAACCTGAAGTTACAAGTAGAATTTATGATAAAGATGGGAAAAAAATAGCAAACATATTTCATAAAAAACATAGATATTATGCTACTTTTGATGAAATTCCTCCTCGAATTGTTGAGGCATTAGTTGCCATTGAGGATACAACATTTTTTGAACATCCAGGAATCAATATAGATGCTATTTTACGGGCAGCTATTAAGGTTGTAAGAGCTGGTAAGGCGGTTGAAGGTGCAAGTACAATCACTCAGCAACTTGTGAAAAATGTTCTTTTAACTCGTGAGAAAAAACTTTCACGTAAAATAAAAGAGGCTATTTATGCCATTAAACTTGAACAGGCACTTACGAAAGAACAGATATTAGAACGCTATTTAAATGAGATATATTATGGACATGGTTATTATGGTGTCAAGACTGCAGCCGATGGTTACTTTCACAAAAAATTAGAGGACTTAACACTTAAAGAGATGGCAATTTTAGTGGGACTTCCTAAGGCACCAAGTACATATGCACCTACAAGAAACTATGATATCTCTATGGGTAGAGCAAACCGTGTTATAAAACGGATGAGAATTTTAGGATGGATAGATGAGCCTACATATAATAAAGCTTTAGCTGAAAATCCAAAAGTTTATAATGATACTTTAACACAAAATAGAGCACCTTTTATAGTTGATGAAGTTGCACGCCGATTTAGAGATATGAATATAAGTGATTTTAAAACAGGTGGATATGAGATATATACAACTATTGATTTAAGACTACAAGAAGCAGGACGAAAATCATTAAAATACGCATACGATGAAGCTTTAAAAAGAATAGAAAAATATAAAATTAATGAGCAGAAAAAACTTACTGAAGATAGTACATTTGAGGTACAAGATATAAATACTACTCAATTAAATGGGGCTATGGTCTCTCTTGATTCGCAGAGTGGTGATATTTTAGTTCTTTTAGGAAGTACAGATTATAAAAAAAGTTCATATAATCGTGCTACACAAGGCAGAAGACAGCCTGGTTCCGCTTTTAAACCATTTATCTATCAGGTAGCTATTGATTTAGGTTTTAGTGGTGCTACTGAGCTTGTAGATATCGCTAAAACTTATCAATATGAAAAAGATGGCGAAGAGATGAAATGGCGTCCGAAAAATTATGAGAAGAATTATAAAGGGTTAGTAACACTTCGTGAAGCTCTTATCCATTCAAGAAATCTTGCGACGATTAATCTTGTAAATGATATTGGACTCAAAAATCTTCTTAAAGAACTAAGAAAATTTAATATTAAAAATATTCCACATGATCTTTCAATCTCTCTTGGAACAATGTCAATGTCTCCATTAGAATTAGCAAAACTTTACACATCTTTTTCAAATCAGGGTGTTCAAGTACAACCTCATTTAATTAGTACAATTGTACAAGGAAATGAAACTATTTATAAAAAGAATAAAATAAGCCATATAACTTCTATCCCTACACAATCTTATATAATGACTACAATTTTAGAAGATGTTGTCAATAGAGGGACAGCAAGACATGCAAAAGTAAGAGGCTTAGAACTAGCAGCTAAAACAGGAACTACAAATAAAAATGTAGATGCATGGTTAGCTGGGTATTCGCCTACTATAACTACTATTGTTTGGTTTGGTAATGATAATAATACTCCGATGTATAAACGAGAAACTGGGGGTCGTGTTTCAGGACCAGCATTTAAGAAGTACTATGAAAATGTTTTAAAACTGTATCCTCAAATTAAACGTAAATTTGATGTTCCAGAAGGAATTATTGAAGTTAATATAGGAAATAGAAAAGAGTATTTTAGTGATATCTCAAAACCACCACGAGCTGAGCAGATTCAAGATCCACAAGAAGAACTCTTGTGGTAAAAGAGTCTTAGTTAGAGTGCTTAGATAGCTCTTTTAAGAGACCATCTTTAATGTCATAAATAAGACCATGTATTTTAAGGTCTTGACCACTAGCAAGAGCATTTTGTACGATCGTTGTGTTTAGGATGTTGTTTGTCTGTTCTATAACATTAAGTTCACAGAGTTTATCATACTTTTCCTCTTCACTTTTTATAAGATCAAGCTCACTAGCATGAAATCTATAAACATCTTTTATGTGACGTAGCCAGTTGTCAATAAGACCATGTTGTGTATTTTCCATTGATGCTTTTACTCCACCACATCCATAATGTCCACATAGAATGATATGTTTGACTTTTAAAACATCTACAGCATATTGGATCACAGAGAGAGCATTAAGGTCAGTATGTACGATAACATTTGCTATATTTCTATGAACAAAAACATCACCAGGAGGAAGACGCATAATTTGGTTTGCTGGAACACGACTATCTGCACAGCCTATCCATAAATATTTTGGTGATTGTTGAAGTGCGAGTCTATCAAAAAATTCAGGGTCAGCATCTACGACACTTTTTGCCCAAATTTTATTATTTTCATATACTTGGGATAAATCATTCATACAGTTCTCCTTATTAATTAGAACTATGATACCTAAGATTAGCTTCTAAAGAAGCAATGAGTTGTGTAAAAAATAGACAACTAAAGAGAGAAACTATCTCTTTAGTTAAATGCTCTGTTGAGTGCACAGAACATCGCTTTTATAGATGCCGTTGCGATGTTGTTGTCTGTACCAACACCAAAGCAAGAGAGAGTTTCAGTAGTTTGTAGTTCTATATATGCTACAGCTTTCGCTTCGCTTGTATCACCACAAGAGTGCTCAGAGTAGGAGTTTATAGTAAAATCGTGCTCATAATCTTTCATAAGTGCATTTTTACAAGCATCTATAGGACCATTGCCTTCACCTGTAGCTGTAATTTCTCTATTTTTATACTTATAAGTGAGCGTACAATCTGATATACCATCTTTTGAAGAGAGTGAAACATGTACAAAAGAGATATGTTCTGGCATTTTAAAGTAAGTATCTTTAAAAATCTCTAGTATCTCATCTGCATCTAGAACCTTCCCCTTAGCATCAGTAACTGCTTGAACTATTTTACCTATTTCAGGGTGCATAGCTTTTGGAAGCTGATAACCATAGTTTTTCTCTAAGATATAAGCTACACCACCTTTTCCAGATTGTGAGTTTATACGAATGATACTCTCATAACTTCGTCCAACATCAGCTGGATCAATAGGAAGGTAAGGAACTTCCCAAAACTCATCATCTTTACTCTTTTGATGTGCTAAACCTTTGTTGATTGCATCTTGATGTGAACCACTAAACGCCGTATAAACTAACTCCCCAACATAAGGGTGACGAGCATGTGTTTTCATCTCAGTAGCTCTCTCAACTACATCGAGTACCTCATTGATATTGCTAAAATCTAGTTTAGAGTCTATACCTTGTGTAGTCATGTTGAGTGCAAGAGTTATAATATCTACATTTCCTGTTCTCTCACCATTACTTAGGAGTGTTCCCTCTACTCTATCTGCACCAGCAAGAAGAGCTAACTCTGTAGCAGCTACTGATGTTCCTCTATCGTTGTGTGTATGTGTTGAGATGATTACATTTTCTCTATTTTCAAGATGTGCTGCCATCCACTCTATCTGGTCAGCATAGATATTTGGTGTAGCCATCTCTACTGTTGCAGGAAGATTGATGATAACCTTACGAGTATCACTTATTCCCCATGCTTTTGTAACGGCGTTTGAGATATCTGCTGCAAACTCTAACTCAGTTCCTGTAAAACTCTCAGGTGAGTACTCTAAAAATATCTCTCCATCATGCTCTTTTTCATACTTCTTAACAAGTGCAACACCCTCTAATGCTAGAGCTGTTATCTCCTCTTTAGTTTTACCAAAGACTATTTTTCTCTGTGCTACAGATGTTGAGTTATAGAGATGAACAGTCGCTTTTTTAACACCCTTGAGTGACTCAAAAGTTTTAGCGATTAAGTGCTCTCTAGCTTGAACAAGTACCTGAACAGTAACATCATCAGGTATAAGTTTCTCATCAACAAGACGACGCAAGAAATCAAATTCTACTTTAGAAGCAGAAGGGAAACCTACCTCTATCTCTTTAAATCCGAGTTTGAGTAAGAGTGTAAATAATTCAAGTTTTTTATCCATGTCCATAGGATTAATAAGTGCTTGATTTCCATCACGTAAATCAACACTACACCAGATTGGAGCCTCTGTTATAATCTTTGTAGGCCAAACACGATTTGGCAAGTCTATAGTTGGATATGGGCGATATTTTCCCGCTGTTACATTATGCATAATGTACCTCTATTTTGAATTATTTTAATAACACACTCTTACATTTGTTATCAATATGCGAATTATATCTAATTTTGTGTTATAAAAAAGTTTGCTGATAGTATTTTTTAATTACTTAAAGATAGATTGTGAAATAGAAGAGCTTTTTTGGTTATAGAGGGACACATAAAGAAAACTTAGCACCATTTTTGACATTGACTACACTCAGTACTCCACCAAGTTTCTCAGCGATTTGAGTACTCATGTAGAGACCAATTCCTGTTCCTTTACCCTCTTTTTTTGTGGTTACTTCGGGTTTAAAAATATCAGCAATTACATCTGCTGAAATACCACCTGCAGTATCTTGAATCTCTAAAATGATTTCGCTCTCTTTTTTTGTAAAAGTTATATAAATGTCACGATTATCTATATTCCTTTCATTAAAAGCATCTTTTGCATTGTTTATGATATTTAAAACAAGATGTTTAAATTCATTTTCTGTACCATAAAGTAAAACTTCCTGTTCACTATCTATGTGTACATTTATATTGTTCTTTATAAATTCATCATTGACTAAAACAAGGACAGAAGCTATAGATCGTTTTATTCCAAAGCTCTCTTTTGTCTCTTTGGATCGAAAAAAGTTTCTAAATTCTGTTAAAGTATTGATCATATGGTTAATTTGAATCTGTGTATCATTAGTGAGAGTTTTTATATACTCTTTATCAACAAGGTTATTTTCAAAATCATCGACTAACATGTCTGACATCATAGAAAGGGCATTAAGAGGTTGTTTCCATTGATGTGCAACTGCATCCATCATTTCGCCCATGGCAGCCATTTTAGCTTGTTGTTCAAATCTTTTTTGATTTGTTTTTGCAAGTTTTAACTGAAGTTCAATTCGTTCTTCTAAACTATGATTTAATGCATCAAGTTCAGTCTGTTTTTCATTGTATCTATCTAAAAAAATTTCTAGGAGAATATCTAAATCACCGCGATGTGTAGAGTGTGCACTTTTCTTTACTGCATCGAGTAGATCTTCAGTATTAAGTTGAGCATATTTTCCTTTTGGATTTTCTCGTCGTTTGATGATAGGTTCATTTTCTGTAAAAGGATAATTGTTCATATGTGATAAATTATATCAGAAGGAAGGTAAAAGAAATATAAAGAAGAGTGTTCTGGGAAATATCCCAGAACAGAAGAGCTTAGACTAGCACTGGTATGTAGTTTTAAACTCGTAAGCAGTTGGACGACCTTCATCTGGCCATACATCACGCTCAAATCTATATCCTTGATATGCATCGATAAATTCTTGTGTAAACACAGGTTTAAGGAAGTCATTATCTGAGATAAGACCTTCAAGTGCTTCACGAAGTGTATGTGGCATTTGAGGAATACCTTTTTCACGAATCTCATCAAGAGAGAGTTCGAAAAGATCTTCATCCATTGGACCAACAGGAACATTTGCATTTTTGATACCATCAAGACCAGCCATCATCATTACTGCAAATGCAAGGTAAGGACATGAAGAGCTATCTGGGAAACGCATCTCTAAACGAGTTGCACCTTCACCTGCACCGTATGGAATACGACAAGCAGCAGAACGGTTTTTAGCAGAGTAAGTAAGGATACTTGGTGCTTCAAAACCTGGAAGTAAACGTTTGTATGAGTTAGTTGATGGGTTAGTAAACGCTGAAACTGCTGCAGCATGTTTAAAGATACCACCAGCATAGTTAAGAGCCATTTCTGAAAGGTTACCGTAGTTTCCTTCTTTGTAGAAAAGGTTTTTACCATCTTTCCATAGTGATTGGTGAACGTGCATACCATTACCATTATCACCAAACATTGGTTTAGGCATAAATGTTGCAGTTTTACCATTAAGATGTGCAATCATTTTGATAACATATTTGTACTTTTGAACATTATCAGCTGCACCGATGATGTCAGAGTAAACGATACCGATCTCATGTTGCCCCTGAGCAACTTCGTGGTGACCAAGAACAACTTCAAGACCAACTTGCTCTAGTACTTGCATCATTTCAGCACGCATATCTACTGCAGAGTCAGTTGGAGCAACTGGGAAGTAACCACCCTTAGTTCCTGGTCTGTGACCTGTGTTGTACATTTCTGGATATGGATTGTTTGAGTTCCACTCACCCTCTTCAGTATCTACTTTGAAACCAGCTTCATTGATGTTATCAACAAAAGTTACAGAGTCAAACATAAAGAACTCATTTTCAGGACCGAAGTATGCAGCATCAGCTACACCAGTAGCTTCAGCGTGTTTAAGAGCAGCTTTAGCGATAGAACGTGGACATCTTTCATATGCTTGATCTTTGTAGATGTCATAAACATCACAGAAAACGATGATAGTTGGATCAGCAGTAAATGGATCTAAAAAAGCACTTCCTACATCAGGAGTTAAAAGCATATCAGATTCATTAATTGGTTGCCATGCTTCGATTGAAGAACCATCAAATGGAAGACCATTGTCAAGTTGACCAGCTGTAACAGCACTCATTCTATAACTAATATGGTGCCATGCACCTTTAATATCTGTAAATCTAAAGTCTACAAATTGAACATCGTTCTCTTCACAAAATTTAAAAAACTCTTCTGTATTATTAACAAATTTACCCATTTATTATCTCCTGAAATTTAATCTGTATTAGTATAGCCCAATAATTGATAATGAATTCTTTATTAGTGATTAAAAAATATGCATTTATCGGGAGTGTTTCTAAAAGTGATAAAAATTATTAAAGAAGAATAGTTAATATTTCTCTGTTTCTGATAAATACTCTAAAACCTCTTTAAATCTATACTCTTTTGCTAAATTTATAATTTTAATCTCTTCTTGACTTAAGGCATATTTTTCTATTTCGTTAAGTACAATTTTTACTTTTTTAGCTCTGTTTGTTTTAACTACTTCTTTAAGGGAGTTCATTAATCTATCTCTTGTCTGTTTATCTAAAGGGAGAAGTTCTTCTTCATCACTGTTTTCTAAAACTTTAAGTTCATTGATTACTTTTAGCAACTCTGAATCTAAACTTTTTAATAGATTTGTATTTAAAGTTTCTTCTACCTCTTTTGCTATTTCATAGATTTTTTTAGCACCTATGTTTGATGAAAGACCTTTAAGTGTATGTACAAATATTTCAAGATTTTTTGAATCCATAGTATATAAGTTTATATTTTTGTAGTTTTCGTAAAAGCTTTTCAATATTTTTAGATAAAGTTTTTTATTACCGGAGAGTAATTTTAAACCGCTTTTAGAATCTATTGACTTAAAATTTGGAATTTTGATTTTATCATCGATTTGAATCTCTTCTTTCGAAATTTTGACTTTTTTGTGAATATATTGCATAAGTACACTGTATAGTTTTTCTACATCTATTGGTTTATTAAGATGTTCATTCATTTGTGCTTCTTTTGTTCTTTGAATATCTTCACTCATAGCATTTGCAGTAAGTGCTACAATAGGAATCTCCCTATTTTTTGTTCTTATGTACTTAGTCGCTTCAAAACCATCCATTATTGGCATCTGTATATCCATAAGTATTAGTTCATATTTTTTCTCATTTAATGTATACATTTGTATAGCTTCTTCACCATTATTTGCTATATCAATCTCAATACCTGAACCCTCTAAAAGACCCGTAATAATCTCTTGATTAGTTGTATTATCTTCTACTAAAAGTATTTGACTCCCTTTAAGTGACATAATTGTTGCTTTATCAACTCTAAGATGTTCTTTCTCTTGCATAATATTTTGAGATGCTTCTATAGAGAGTTCAAATATAAATTTTGAGCCTTTACCCTCTTGTGATTCACACCAAAGTTTTCCCTGCATAAGCTCTGCTAATTGTTTAGATATTGAAAGGCCTAATCCTGTTCCACCATATTTTCTGGTAGTACTTCCATCTGCTTGGGAAAAAGATTGAAAAAGTCTTGATTGCTCTTCTTTACTCATTCCAATACCACTATCTATTACCTCAAAAGTAAAATTATTATCTTTATCATTTTTAATGCACATTCTTACAAAGCCTGAACTAGTAAATTTTATCGCATTATTTAAGAGATTTATCAAGATTTGAGAAATTCTCAAACTATCACCATGGAGATGTATAGGAAGATTTTTGTCATATAATATTTCAAAATCTAAATCTTTTTCATCTGCCTTAAATGCAACAATGTTTGATACACTTGAAATCATCTCTTTCAAATTAAGATCATTTTTTTCAATGATCATTTTTCCGGCCTCTATTTTAGAAAAATCTAATATATCATTAATAATAGTAAGGAGACTGTTTGAACTACTGTTTATGATATTTAGATATTTTTTTTGCTTTGTATTAAGTGGTGTCTCTATCAGTAAGTGAGTCATACCTATTATTCCATTCATAGGTGTTCGTATCTCATGAGACATATTTGCAAGAAACTCAGACTTTGATTTTGTAGCTTGTTCCGCTTTCTGTTTAGCAATTTTCAAGTCACTATTCTGTTTTTGAATAGTATCTAGCATATTATTAAATCCATCATTTAGAACTTGAAACTCATCATTACTTTTAGCTTTTATTTCTACATTGTAGTTATGTGTTGTTGCAATAGTTTCCATTACTTTAACTAGCTCAAATATAGGTTTAGTAAATATCTTTTCTAATTTAATAGCCAACATATAAGTGACAATTATTAACAATAAAAACATTATAGTTAAAACTGTTAATACATCAGATAGAATATTTTTTATATCTTTTGTGTTTGATATTAAGACTAAAGTTCCTATATTCTCATCATCCAAAACAAGTTTTTTGGCTATTATAATATAGTCCATATCTTTATAAATTATTTTACTATCAACATTAGAAGTTAAATCCATATTGGGCAAAACTAACTTTAATAAATAATTTTGAGAAGATCCTTTTCTCACAAATTTGCTAAATAGCTCTGAATTCTTTTTAAATATAAAAGTAGCTTCTATAGTTTTATCTACATGTAAAGAGTCTAAGATGATTTTTGAACCATCTTTGTCATCAAAAGAGACAGCAGCAACTAAATTTTCAGCTATTATAGTTGATATATTGGTTAAGTTTTGAATATCAACATTCACTTTTTTATTTACTATAAAGATAAATACAGAAATTATTGAGAGAAGCATAGTAACAGATGCAATAAAACTTAAAATAAATATAAATTTTGTTCGAATAGATTTTAGTCTATTTATAATAAAATACATAGCTTAAAACTTCCATTTTGCATTTAGATAATAGTACGCTCCATTAGGTCCAACAGGTGAATTACTTGGATAAGGGATAATCCCATCATATCCTAGGTATACATTTGATTTATCCCATTTATCTGGCATTGCATCAAAAATATTATCACCTCCTACTGAAATATCGAATGCCTTGTTTATTTTATAATTAATATTTAAATCTACAGTGGCAATTGCCCCAAATTTATATGGAGTATCACCTATTGATTGGTAAAACCCTGAATATCCATTAAGGTTGAGAAGATAGTTGAATTTACCTCTTTTGTAATTATTAGAAAATTTTATACTATGTTCTGGTTGTCCTTTCTCTATTATTAAAACTCTTCCAGCCGAGAGCGGTTCATTAAAATCTACAATCTCATTTTTACTATAGTTATACCAGAGTGTTGAGTTCAAGGTTGAACCACCTTTAAAGGTGTAGTTATTATTAAATTTTATATCTATTCCAAAAGTCTGTGTATTGACAGCATTTGTTAAGTAGGATGCAGTAGAGACATCATACTCATTAAATATATCTATCTGTTCTTGAGTTGTTGGTGCTAACTTATCTGAAATTAGGATTTTATCATCAACTAGCACATAAAAAGTATCAATCATAAGAGATGATTTGTTTGTAAATTGATATACACCCCCTACTGTAAGATGTTTTGAAAGTTCTGGTTTTAATGCTTTTGCCCCTAAACTTTGAGAAACAGGATTATCTACTGTAAAGATACCTTTATCTAGTAAAACACCATCTGTTAAAACAGAAGATGTATGTGAAAAACTACTTTGTGCTAAAGATGGTGCTCTAAATCCTGTACTAATAGTAGTACGAAGAAGTAATTTTGGAAGAATTTTATATCCCAAAGAGAGTTTGATATTTTGAGTTGAACCAAAATCTGAATACTCCTCGGCACGCAGGGCTACTTGAGCAGTTAAGTTTTGAGAACTTTTATAACTAGTATCAACATATAAGGCATAACTATTTCTACTTGTATCTACTTCTTGTTCAGGTGTATAACCAGCATAACCTTGTGCACCTGACTCAAAATAAGATGCTGGATCTCCAGACTTAATTTGGTAGTTTTCATATCTATACTCTATACCACCTGCAATTGTGAAGTTGTCTAGCTTCTTTTTGAGGTCAAAGTTTGTACTATTTTGTATAAATATCAATTTTCCGAGATGAAAAGATGTTGGTGAATTTGGATCTAAATCATAATTCATTGTATCTTTTGAGTTGTAATCAAAGCTATTGTATCCATAAGTATTACTCAAACTCCATTTCCAGTTATGAATAAAACTCCCTTTCATCCCAAGTGTTCCTGAGTAGTCTAAAATTTGACTCTCCATCATAGGTAAAAATCCATCTGGGTACTGGACTCGTGAATCACTAGGTGTTCTATAAAAAGCACTAGCTTGAGTATCTCTTTTGTTGAGTATAGAATCCATATAAAGTACGATATTATTCTCTAGTACTACTTCACTATTTAAGACTAAAGCTAAATTTTGAGAATCAGGAAGACCAATATGTGTATGTACCTCGGCAGGGTCAACTCTTTTATCTACTCCAGCACGTTGAGTTTGGTACTGTTTATCTCCAGAGAGAGATATATTGAAAAATCCATCATAGTTTAAAGGTATTGAAACAAAAGAGTTGAGTTGGTAGTGTGAACCATCTCCCTCTTTTCTTACTCCTGCATGTGTCGTTATCTCATTCGTACCATTTTGCCCTTTTAATGTGATACTAATCACACCTGAAATGGCATCACTACCATACTGTGCGGCTGCTCCATCTCTTAAAATTTCTATTTTTTCTATAGAGATAACAGGTATTGTATTTAAATCAACATGTGTTGTCCCACTTGAAATCGCACCCGTATTTTCGATAAATATCGCAGAAGTGTGAACCCTCTTTCCATTTACAAGTACTAAAATTTGGTCTGAACTCATCCCTCGAAGTGTAAAACTAACAATATGATCTTTTGCATCAGTAAGAGATGATGTAGTAGCATTAAATCCAGATACAAAATACTTCAGTACATCTGTTAGTTGTGTCTGCCCACTAGACTCTATCTGTGATGCAGTTATAACATCTACAGGAGAAGAGGAGTCCAAATAGTTTTTGGCTCTATCTCGTGAACCTATCTGAGATTTTAACTCGATTTTTTCATTGAGTAAATTTTCTAAAGAATCTTCGTTTAAAATATCATCAGCATTTAAAATATTAGAAAATAATAAGCTTATTATAATAACTGTTTTATAAGTAGACATTTTCATTATTTAGTCTCCTTTACAAGAGTGGATATTCTTAAAAGTGATGATTTTATTTTAAGATTTTCAGCTTTTACACTGTTTACATTGATACGAAGTTTTAACTTCTGATTTTTAGTATAGAGTTGAATCATTCCACCTTTTTGAGCAAAACCTCTTATATCGCTAATAGTTAAAATATTCTTATTTTTAATAGCTTTAAAAATGGATTGTAAATTTTGTGAGGAACTTTGGGATATGTAGAGTATATCACTGTCTTTTAAATTATTTATATTGTTAATATAAATAACTTTTATTGGCTTAGAATTGACTCTTTTACCCTCTAAAAGTGTTTTAAAAAATTGATTTTTTGTATTGAGAACTATTATAGAAAAGTTCTGAGTAGCAGGTTTATTCCATTGGACAAATTTAGCAATTTTACCAATAATTGCCACTTTGAGTTTATCTTCTAATTGATAGGCATGGAGGTTTGTTATTAAAACTAGTAAAATAATAAAACCTCTAATAGTCAAATCACATCCTTTAAGTAATTCTAATTCTTAATAAGAAAAAAGGAATTATAGTGCAAATATTCTTAAATTCTATAACTCGTCAATATATGATTTTATCCAAATTTTACACTAAATGTAGAACCTTCATTCTCTTTACTTTTTATCTCTAAACGAAAATTGTGTAGGTTTAGGATATTGTTAACTATAAAAAGTCCAAGACCTAAAGAGTTGTTCCAGCTGTTTTCATTAACTCTGTAGAATTTATTTGTAATGTTTTCTAAGTTGTTTTTAGAGATACCTATTCCTGTGTCAATAACATCTATTTTTTTAGGTGTAAACATAATGAGAACTTCATCTTCGGAGTATTTAAAAGCATTTTCAACTAAGTTTGTAATGACTACACTAAAAAGAGAACTATCTCCTTTTATAGAAACATCTTTATCTCCTTGAATAATTACTTGGCGTTTAGGATAGTTAAGATTAATATTTTCTACTGTTTCGTTAATAAGATCATAAAGATTTATCGTCTTAAATTGTAGCTCTTGTTGACCACTATCTAGTTTTGAAGAGAGCCTTAGTGTATCTATAAGTTCACTGAGTTTTATACCATTTTTATAGATCTTTGTTAAAAACTTTTGTCTAATGTTGGCGTTTATATCTGCATCATCCATAAGTGTTTGTGAGTAGCCATTTATCACTGCTATAGGATTTTTAAACTCATGACTAATAGCAGAAATTATGTCATCTTTTTGTCTATTAGATGTTTGTAGTTTTGCAGTGAATTTTGATTTTTGTTTCTCTTTTTTTACAAGAATTTGGGAGACTTTAGTTAGAAGTGATGTGATTTTATTAAACTCAACAGAGAGGTTTGAACTGATATAAGTCTCTTTATTTTTCTTAATAAGTGAAGTTAGAAAGTTGACTATCTTTTGCACTTCAAACTCGATACTTTTACTAATTCTGTAAGTTATAAAAAAGAGAACTATAAAGAAAAGAAAGAGTACAACTAAAATCTCTTCACCTAGAGATAGTATATCTTTGTTTATATTTTTTATCTCTTTAGAGAGTCTTATATAGAGAGGATTTTGAAGAGAAGAGTCTAGCTTTGCAACATAGAGTAGATCTTTATTTAGGGTATTTGAGTGTCTTATTTTATAGCCATACTCCTGTTTCGATGCTTCAACTATCTCATCTCTGTATTTGTGGTTTTCCATTTTTGATTTATCTTTATGAGATTCAGCAATAATATTTCCATCAAGATCGATAAGTGTAAGTCTAAGTCCAAGGTCGTGTTTAATGTTTTGGGCTAATTTATCAAGGTTTTTACAACGAGGAAGGGTTAAGGAGATGATCTTTATATCGTTTATAAGAGCATCTTTAGTCTGTTCTATATGGAACTCTTTCACCCAAAAATAGATAACAATTCCTAAAGATACAAATAAAATAGAGAAAATAAGAAGAAATTTTCTAAGGATAAGCTGATGAAAATTTAGCAAAATATATAGCCCTCACCTCGAACAGCTTGAATATAGTTCTTTTGGCCACTAGGGTCTATATGCTCTTTGAGTCTTTTAATCGCTACATTGACAGTTTTAAGTTGTTTGCCCTCATTGTCATCCCAAACTCTATCAAGAAGAGTGTCTCGGCTCAGTAAGATATTGACATTTTTCATAAATTCTAAAAGTAAATCATGCTCTAAATGTGTTAGCTTTACATCTTTACTATCGATAGTAAAGCTTTTATTACTAGCATTGTATCTGATGTCTCTATATTTTAAGACACTCTGCTCTTTGGATGTTCTACGGATTAGAGCAGATACTCTCGCTTTGAGTTCATTTACATTAAATGGCTTCGTAATGTAGTCATCACCACCACGCTCAAAACCTTCAACAATATCATCGCTTAAATCTTTCGCACTTACATAAATAACAGGTTGGTTATAACCCTCAGAGCGAATTTCCTCTATAAATAAACTACCTTCTACACCTGGAAGATTTCGATCCATGAGGATAAGAGAGATCTCCTCCTCATCTAATATATCACGAACATTTACAGTATCAATACATGTAATAGTATCATACTCAGCAGCTTGTAGTGTATAGTCTAAGAGGTCTAAAATATCTTCTTCATCATCAACGATTAGTATTGTTTTATTCATAACTATATTGTATCAAAATTATCTAGTTATGAAAATTACCACCAACTTTCGCATATACTAAGAGGTTGGCTATACTTATGGCACGTGAAGCAATTTTACCACTTTTACGAAGTGCTCTTAACATCTTATGAAACTTTTCAAATTTTTGACCGTCAGCTTGTTTTGAGAGATTTCTCTCTACCATCTCATAAAGATCATCAGTTTTATTCTCTTCGATGAGAACTTCGTTATAAAGCTCTTGAATCTCTTCTGTATCTGTACACTCAATCATACTAAGAGTTAGTCTAATAGCCTTAACTGTAGATGTTTGCATGGGAACTGCGTACTCGTTAATAGTTGCAACATCTACATCTGTACATACATCTGTAAAACCACGTACAAAACTTCTTGTATTTGAACAAGCTCTAGAGAGTTCATTGGTTATTTTAAGATAAGCAATTACCTGTCTTAAATCTCGTGCTTCAGGTGTATAGAGTGCTAAAACTTTAATGATACTATTGTCAATATCATCCGCTTTGGCACCTATGTTTTTTATATGACTACGTGCTTCTTGAAATTTTGCGTCATCGCAAGTTGCAATAGCTGAGTTGATGAGAATATTTGCCTCTAAAAGACCATTCCCAATTGCACCAATTTTACTTTTGATCTCATTTAAACTTGTTTGAAATTTTGATACCATGATTATATTTTCCTTTTTCTATTACTTAACCAAAACGGCCAGTGATGTAATCTTCAGTCTTTTTCTCTTTAGGGTTTAAGAAAATATTTTCTGTTTTGTCATACTCAACTAAGTCACCAAGGTACATAAATGCCGTGTAGTCACTTATTCGAGATGCTTGTTGCATATTGTGCGTAACGATGGCGATACTTACATCTTTTTTAAGTTCGACTAAAAGCTCTTCAATAGCTCCAGTAGAGATAGGATCAAGTGCAGATGTTGGTTCATCAAAAAGTAAAACTTCTGGTTTAACAGCAACTGCTCTAGCTATACATAAACGCTGTTGTTGCCCACCTGAGAGACCCATAGCTGATTTACCTAGTCTATCGTGAACCTCTTTCCAGAGTGCTCCATCTTTAAGTGCTTGTTCTACACGGTCTGCTAGTTCTGTTTTGTTTTTAAGACCAGCAATTTTAAGACCATAAGCAACATTGTCAAAAATACTCATTGGAAATGGCGTTGGTTTTTGAAAAATCATCCCGACTTGTTGACGAAGTTCTATGAATTCATTCTCTTTTTTAATATTTAAGATATTTCGCATCTTACCACTCTCTTCATCAAGAAGTTCGATTTTACCATCGTACTTGTTTCCTGGATAGATGTCATGAATACGGTTCATACTTCTAAGCAGTGTAGATTTACCACAACCACTTGGACCAATGAGAGCCGTTATTTTATTTTTCTTTATCGGTAGAGTGATATTTCGGAGTGATGGATGTTCTACTTTTGGGTAAGTAAAAGAGAATTTTTTGATGTTCATTACAGTCATGTTAGTCCTTATTTCGAGTGATAAATCTTCCTGTTAGGTTTATGATTAAAACCAAAACAGTAAGTATAAATGAAGCTGCCCAAGCCAGATCTCGGCTAGACTCTTCGGGTTCGTTTGCTAAGTCGTAGATACTCACAGTTAGAGATGGGAAACTCTGTGTTAGGTCAAGACTAAAGTAGTTTGATGTCTCAGATGTGAAGAGTAGGGGTGCAGTCTCACCGATGATTCTAGCAAACGCCAGTAATATACCAGTCATAATCCCTACTTTTGCAGCTTTGATAACAATGTCTAAAATAACTCTATACTTTGAAGCACCAAGAGCTATTCCCGCTTCACGAAGTTCACGAGGAACAAGTGAGAGCATATTGTCAGTCGTGTTGATAACTACGGGAATCATCATGATTGCAAGTGCGATAGCCCCAGCAAAACCACTTGTTCCACCAGTAGGCACAACAATAACAGCATATACAAATGCACCGATAACGATAGAGGGAGCAGACATCATAATGTCACTTAAATCACGGATAAGGGAAGCATATCTCCCTTTTCCATACTCTTGTATGTAGATACCAGCTGCCATTCCAAGAGGGATTCCAAGTGCTGCTGCAAGTCCAGCTAAGATAAACTGACCGATGATAAGGTTTCGTAATCCTCCATCTATAAGGTCATTTAAAAAGAGACTAAAGTGAAAAGAGCCTAATCCCTTAATAAAAAGAGTGATTAAAATCCAAGCTAGAAACGCCAAACCTATCATAGCTGAGAGAACTGAGAGTGCTAAAAATATCTTATTTGCAAGTAGTCTCATCTAGTGTGCCTTTTTTAAGAAGTAAAATTTTGCGATACTGATAACTGCAAAACTTATTATGAAGAGAATAAGTGCTAAGTAAAAGAGTGCTGACTCACCAAGACCACTTGCTTCACCAAAGTTATTTGCCATCGCAACAGGGATGGAGATAGTTGGAGAGTTTATAGCAGTTGGAAGTACAAAAATACTTCCGATTAAGAACGCCACCGCCATAGTCTCACCTAAGGCACGACCGAGTGCTAAGATGATAGAACCGATGATACCTGTCTTTGAGTATGGAAAAATGATGTCTTTTATGACCTCAAACTTTGTAGCACCAAGAGCATATGCTGACTCTTTTAAAACGCCAGGTGTAGTGTTCATACTATCTCTAGTGATGGCTGCCATAAATGGAAGGATCATAACACCCAAAACAAGACCAGCAGTTAAGAGAGAGACCTGATACCCACCAACTAAGTCAGCGACTATAGGTGCAAAGTAGTAAAGCCCCCACATACCAAAGATGATGGAGGGGATTGCTGCTAGAAGTTCGATGGCTATACCAACTATGTGAGAGATATTTTTAGGAGCTATTTCAGCTAGAAAAACTGCTATACCCATAGCGATAGGAAGAGCAAACGCCAATGCTATAAGAGTTGTAAGAATAGTACCAACGATAGGAACAAGACCACCATAAATAGTCTTTGTCATTACATCCTCTTCGTCTTCATCAAACATAACATCATCATCTTCATCAAGAATCATGTCATCTTCATCGACAATTTCGTCACTCATATCTTCAACAACTACAGGAGCTGTAGTCTCTGAAATAGTAACTTCTTTGTTCCAGTCAGGGTTTGTAATAAAGTCAAATCCAAACTCATCAATAGCAGGTTTTGCTGCAGAAAAAAGAGTTAGAAAAATACCGACTAAGATTACAAAAACAAGTGTTGCACTACTTATAGAGAGTTTTTGAAAGATTTTTTCCATTACGAATATAGCCTATTTTAAAGTTAATGTGCAATTTTATAGAAGTTTGGTTACATTCAGGTTACAAAGAAGTTATGAGAGTATGTCACTCTGTAGAAAGAGTGACATTAAGGAGAATAAAATTTATATTAAAAAAAGAGACTTATTTAATACCTTTGGCATCCCAATAAGCTCTAATTTTAGTAGTTAAAGAGTCTGGTAATGGAACAAAACCAAGACCCATAGCTATATCTTGACCATTTGTATAACACCAATCATAAAATTTAGTAACTTTTTTATCCGTTTCAAGTTTTTCTGCTGGAACTAAGATGAATGTAGCAGCTACCATTGGGTAAGACTGCGCACCTTTTGGGTCAGCGATTACAGAGTAAAAATCTCTTTTAGGATTAAGTGAAGCTTTTGCAGCCGCAATTTGAAAAGATTTAAGTGTAGGAACTATAAAGTTACCTGCACGGTTTTGAACTGTAGCCATAGCAATATCATTGTTTTTTGCATCAGCATAGTCAATGTAACCGACAGAGTATTTAGTCTGTTTAAGAAGTGCAGCTACACCAGAGTTCGTTTTTCCACCTATATGGTGATCACCAGGCCATGAGAGTGATTTTTTAGCACCATAAGTTTTTCTCCATTTTTTAGAGACTTTACTTAAATAATATGTGAAGTTATAAGTAGTACCTGAACCATCTGCACGGTGAACAAAGGTAAGTTTTTCATGTGGAAGTTTTACTCCAGCATTCGCTTTAGCGATAAGGGCATCATCCCAGTACTTAACACTACCATCGGCGATAGCTACAGTAGCAGCACGAGAGAGTTTAAGTCCACTTACACCTGGAAGATTGTAACCCATTGTTATAGCACCAACTACACCTGGAAACTGATAAAGATCATATTTCTTTAAAACTTTTGGACTTAAAGGTTTGTCTGTCCCAGCAAAATTAACAGCACGCTTTTTCGCATCTTTGATCCCTTTTGAAGAACCTTTTTTGATGTAATCAACTTTGATACCAGTCTCTTTATTGTATGCTTTTAACCATTTTTGGTAAACACTATAAGGAAAAGAAGCACCACTTCCTTTAATAATATCGTTTGCACTTAAAGATGTAACTAGAAGAGTAGTAGCTAATGCGATTTTTATAACTTTAGTCATGTTGTAAGCCTTGTGTATATTTTGTTGGTCGAAGTATAAAGTAGTTGGGTTACGCTTTAGTTACAAGCGAAACTCTCAATGTTTAAAAAAACCATTGAGAAGTTACACGGAAGATATCAACCTCTTTATCACCAATATTTACATCAAAAGAGTCTTTTTGATAGTAAGCACCTATCTTAGTTGTATTTCCTCTTAGGTACCAGTTTATACCAACTAAAGTAGAAGTTGCATCATATCCATCCTCTTCCTCAAACCTATTCCAAGACTCATAACGAATAAAAGGTGCTACATAGTAAAGATCTGTAAAAACATATTCACTCGTTACATAGTACCCAGAAGCAGTTCCTACATTGAGACTATTTACTGCTGTGATATCTTGCACCACATCATTAAACTTAAAGTACTCGCCTTGAATCATTAAACCATGATAGTGAGCTGAAAGTTCTACATTGATTAAAGATCTTTGAACATTAAGTGTTGCATTATTATCTGTTGTTCCTTCCATTGTAGGTATCACCCAGTATGCAGCTCCAAGAGTAAAGTGTTTACCTTGACCCATATATGTCTCTGTTACTTTTTTCTCTTCCCAGCCATTAAAAGGGGAGAGTTTTACTTTTCCACCGATAAAGAAACTCTGTTGAGTCATATCTACACTTGTTCCACTCGTTCCACCAGCATCTTTTACTTTATCTGGATTAGCAGCTGAACCTACTGCTACTTGATAGTGAATTTTTTTCTCCCAATCTCCATAGGCTTGAACATTTGCTCCCCTACGATTAAAAGAGATGTATTGAGCAGCTGCATCAGCTACATAGGGTCTATCATATGCAATAACACGTGCCGATTTTACAGTTTCAGTACGAGAGACATCAATTTTTGCACGATAAAGTTTCACATTTAAAAGAGATGAATTAAAAGGTTTTTTGATTTTGACATAAGCATCTCCAACACTAAATTGACCCTCTTCATTATCTATACCGTAGTTTGATTTATCATTTCTCATATCCATCACAAAAGAGCTATGCTCTCCAAATCCAGCTGCCACTTCAAAGCGTACACGTCTAAGGTAAGCATCTTGTATCGTGATATCTGCAGTATCTATATCGTTAGAGTTGATCTGTTTACTCTCCAATGTTCCTTGTATACGAACACCTGCTTTTAGCCACATATCAGAAGCATCATTTGGAACAAATTTCATATTTATATGAGTCTCTTTTCCTAGTAAAAAGTTCTGAGAATCTTGATTAATGATTGTAATCTTCTCTTCATTAGTTGCAAGTAGTTGCACTGCTGATAGTGTTGTTAATAGTAGTGTTGTTAATATTGTTTTTTTCATAGGTATAGCCTTTTTATATTTAAATAGTTTTTTGAGTTCTTAAAGTTGTGATTAAAAGGCTTATGAAATTGGAGGTCTTAATATACTGCTTTTGTATTGAAAATTTTTTGTTATTTGAAAAGTAAAATGAGTATATACTTTAAGAAGTGAGAGTATCTTAGAAAGTTTGTACTCATTGAAAAAATCATCCATAGTCTCTTTATCGAGATTGTTCTCTTCAAAAGTGATCTCAGAGTGCTCTTTTTGAGTCTCTTCAATTATATCAACACTAGAGATACTAAATGCAGATATTAGTAAAAGCATAATAAATGTAAACTGTAAAAATTTCATGATTTAGTACTCCTTTTAAGTAATGTATATGAAAGATTATAACAAAGTGGTTTCAGTTTGGTTACATAAAAGTTTCTTTATGTAACCGACTTGTAATCGCTTCATAATATAATTCGGCACTTCAAAACAAATAAAGGGAAACCAAAATGAAAAAAATTATTTTATCAGCTTTAACTGCGATGACTTTAGGTTCAGTTGCTGCAAGTGCAGTAGATCTATATCAAGATGAAAATGGACAAGTATTTACTTCGGCTGCTGAGGGTCGTACACTTATTGAAGATAAATCTGTATCTGTATTTTCTAAAGCTGATAAATTAAAATTTAGTGGTTTAACATATATTGGTGCAACTGCAGATATTTATGATGCTGATTCAGAAGCTGCTACTGCACAAATGGAAATTAGACGTGCATATTTTCAACTCAAAGCATACTTTTTAGAAGATCCTAAATCTTACTACCGTGTAACTTTTGATATGTCAAAAGATGTTACAGGTGATGAAAAACTTCGTGCAAAATATGCTTATATCTACTTAAATGATCTTTTACCTGCAACAGGTGTTGAGATAGGTCTTGCTCACCGTCCATGGCATGATTATGAAGAGCATAATGCTTGGTACTATAGAAATATATCAAAAGTTTTAATAGAGGATAAAAAATCTGGTCCAGATCTTTCAAACTCTGCTGACTTTGGTGTAATGTTTAAAACTAGAACTAAATACTTTGATGCAGATTATGGTCTTTTTAATGGTGAAGGGTATCATGCATACCAAAACGAACAAGCTCCATCATCTTTAAGTTTTGAGTGGAGAACTACAGTGCATATGTTAGGTGTAAGTGGTAAAGATAAACAGACTTCTAAAACTTACTGGGATGCTTCTTTCTTTGGTCAATATAACCAAAAACATAAAGATGTAACTGTAGGTAGTGTACAAGAAGAGCAAGATTTGATTTTTGGTGGTCTTCATACTGTTTACAATCAACCATCATTCTTAGTTGCAGCTCAATATGTTTACTCTGATAATACTTCAGATATAGCAAATAATGTTTCAGCACAAGCAGGTTCAGGTTATAGTGTAAATGCAGAGTATCGTTTAGGTTCTGAAAAAGAGTATAGAGTCTTAGCTCGTTATGACTCTTGGACA
>Ga0256826_1000278_pt1 | contig 29488 bp, 30 predicted proteins | sample CV79metaG_FD_185975 | JGI IMG/M metagenome (GOLD analysis project Ga0256826, IMG submission 185975) | Hydrothermal vent microbial communities from East Pacific Rise, Pacific Ocean - CV79 | ecosystem: Environmental > Aquatic > Marine > Hydrothermal vents | place: Pacific Ocean: East Pacific Rise...
AGGCTGTGGTGCTGATACACAAAAAGAGGAATCTACAAATATTTTTGATGCTTCTTCACCAGCCATTAATTCTGGTAGTTGGTATAAACCAGATATAAATTCATCTTGGCAGTGGCAATTAAAAGGAGATATAAATAGCTCATACAGTGTAGATATATATGACATAGACCTATTTGACGCTAACAAATCTTTTATAGATTCACTGCATAAGGATGGTAAAAAAGTTATCTGCTATTTTAGTGCTGGTAGTTATGAAAACTGGAGAAGTGATAAAGAAGCTTTTGCTCTTGAAGTTTTAGGTAATACTTTAGATGGATGGCCAGATGAGAGGTGGCTAGATATATCTAATGAAAAGATTGCTCCTGTTATGAGAGCTAGGTTAGATTTAGCAAAAGAGAAACAGTGTGATGGTGTTGAACCTGATAATATGGATGGATATACAAATAGTAATGGCTTTGCACTTAGTGCTCAAGAGCAGTTAGCTTATAACAAATTTATTGCTAATGAGGCGCATAAGAGAGGATTAAGTGTTGGACTTAAAAATGATTTAAACCAAATTATTGAACTTGAAAAGTATTTTGATTTTAGTGTAAATGAGCAGTGTCATGAGTTTAATGAGTGTGACAAACTACAAGCCTTCATAGATGCTAAAAAACCTGTTTTTAATGCTGAATACCTAAATGTATATGTCAACAATACAAACAATAAACGAGACGACCTCTGTACACAAGCTCAAATTTCAAAATTTCAGACTCTTGTTTTACCTCTATACCTCGATGATAGTTTTAGGTACTCTTGTGATTAAGATCTTTACTCATACTCCCTTTTCTCATCTTTAAAAAAGCCAAGAAACCGAAACTTACACCTAAAAATATAGAGCTTACACCCCACATATCATCTCTCTGCCATGCCATTACAATCCAACAAGCATCTGCAAAAAGGTAAACGATAACCGCTTCATATATTTTTCCACGAAAAGTGAGGTAAGCGCCTATGTTAAGAAGTACACCCCCTATTACAGCAAAGGAGATCATTTTATCTCCTCTATATCTTGACTTTTAACAACCCATTTAAAATAGAGAGCTCCGAGCATAAATCCAGCTCCTATAAAAAAAGTCACACTCTCTAAAGAGTATTCTAAAGAGGCTAGATGACCTATCATATATGATGTAAACGCCGCTGAAGAGAGAAATAGCATATCGTTATAAGCGACTATACGTCCATAATATTTCTCTTGTATATTTTTTTGAAGGAGTGTATAGGTGTATGACCATAATGTGGTTGTAAATATTCCAACTATCACACTTGCAAAAATTGAGAGATAAAAGTTATGCATTAAAAAAGCCCAGAGCCAAACTGCTAATGCTTGTGCTACAAAAATCCAGACAATTCCTCTGTTGTTTGTCCATCTTCTTAAAATCATCGGTCCTATGACTAAGCCAACAGCTCGTGAGGCATGAAGAAGTCCTAATGCTAAAGATATAGCTATAATAGAGGAGTAATATTTATCAACCATTAGTGCGACAAGTGCATCAAACGCCGTTAGACCTACAAAAGCATGAACAAGCATTAGATGAATTGCTTTTGGTTCTCTCTTTAAATAATTAAAAGTATCACTCATCATCTCTAAAAGGTTCTCACCAGTTTTAATAATTTCTACTTTTATTTCAACATTGTAAAGTAAAATAAATCCTATAAAAAACATAAGTGCATCAAGAACAAACGCCAACTGAACACCAAAAGCATAAACTACAAAGCCACTTAGTGCCATTCCCAAAGTATAAGAGAATGACCATATAATAGAGTGTAATTCATTTGCTTTTTGCAGCTTAGTTCCATCGAGAATTTTAGGTAAAAGTGACATCTCAGTTGTAAAGTAAAATGATGCAGCAGCCATTTTAATAAAAATAATAGTATAGAGTAACCATAAGTCCGATATAGTGCTAACAAGTAAGAGCGATATAGTTGCAAATATTTGAATACCTATTAAACTAAGCATTAATATTTTTGGTTTTACACTGTCTATAATAGAACCTGAAAAAGGGGCTTGAAATACACCTGCTAAAAAGTGTAGCATTGCAGTAAACGCCACTACCTCAACAGAAACTTTCATCTCTAAAAGAAGTGTATAAATAGCTACATTTGAAAACCATGCACCAAAATAGGCGATTAGCTGAATAGTTGAGAGGCGTTTTAAGACTGGTTCATTTTGGAGAAGTTTTATATACTCTTTCATAAGTGAAAGAGTATCATAAAATTTGTTTGGAGTTTAAAAACTATAAGTAATATCTGCAAATAATCTATCGTTGTCGGCTATAGCTTTTGTAAATGGTTTATCTCCATCTATATAATCTACAACTCCAAAGTTTGAAGAGAGTGCATCCATAAGCTCAACCTCAACCCACACTCTTGCAAATCCACCATACTCCCAAGTCTGCCCAAACATACTTAGTAGTGCCGTAGCGTTTATAGAGTCATTTTCAAACGACCTTGTAACTCGAAGAGCAGTTTGTAGCTCATCTTCATCTACATAATCAGGTCGACCAATAAGTTCAGACATCTGCTTTTCATAATCAAAAATATGTCTATTTGCTATTTCCATTGAGAGCACTGTATCTTTTATGCCCATATAATCAAACCCTATTAATAAATCTAAACGACTTTTATCATCAGTAGTTGAGTTATATTTCACACCATCTAAGTAAGCAACTTCACTCTTTAATAACCAACTGCCTTTAGCAATATTTAAAGCAGAACCTAACATTTTAACTCGACTCACTTCGCGTTTTAATGTTGCTGGGTTAATATGCCATTTTTGATCAAGAACATCTGCTCCATAAAATGACAAATCCCAGCCTGAGAAAACACCATTTACAGCAAAAGCATATTGAGGATTATCTATTGAACTATCTGGAGTTACCAACTCTATAAATGGATTTGGTGCACCTAAAGGAAATACAGCATCAACAGGGAAAAATTCACCCCTTGGAGCAGATTCAAGCATAATTTTACTCTCAGGTATTACCATTGCAGAAAAGTTCCAGGCACCTACATAGTAATCAAGTTTAAGCATTCCAACAGAGAGTCTTAAGTCTTCAATATCGGTAAGCCCTGGAACACGGTTATCTAAAGGATTGATAACATCAGTAACTCTAATACTATCAGACTTCCCCCAAACGACAACCTGATGACCAATTTTTAAATCTATATTTTTTGTTATTCGTCCTTGAATATAAGCATCATCCAAAAGTAAAGAGGTCTGGTATGTATCTAAGACCTCTCTATTATATATATTTGATTTATAAAGATCATAAACGCCATCATAGTATGTGTCACCACTTATTCGTACTTTCCAGTCATCACTTATTTTATAATCAAGTTGAAGTGAAAATGCAACTTGTGCTTGATTTATTCCACTGTACTCAACACCATCAACCTCATGTTTGTGGTAAGCTAGTGAACTCTTAAACGCCACATCACCACTTACACTAAGATTACTTTTTTTTGATTGAACTACTACTGTTTCTTCTTCTTGAGTCTCTAAATCATCACTAAAGCCTTCAAGTAACTCTTCACTTCCAAAACCACCTAAATCATCTTCAAGGTTTTCATCTGCTAACAAAGTATTACTTAGAAGTAATGAAACACAGAGTAGTGAGCTAAGTAGTTGAGTTTTCATACTACAGACCTCTCTCTAGAGTACGAGTTGTAAAAAGAGACTCTTCTAATTTTTGGTTATATTTAATATCTGAAAATTTAAAAATTGTTTTATGTAGAGTTTTTTTACCTTTCTTTGTAATCATCTGCATCTCTGTAGCAGTCCATATACCATCTATTTGCTTTAAGCCTTTTACCATCATATACTTAAGCTTTTTTCCTGCTTTTATATAATTAAGTGCTTGAACAATTACAAAATTATCTTGACGTACAAAAACTATTGACTTAGTATAACCTGTCTCTTCAACTGTTTTTTCAGACTTAGGGGTAACAAGCATCTGCCAAGTCATATACCCACCAACTTTTTTCTCTTTCATAACTTTATAAGTGTAATCTGCAACATTTCTAGATGTCATATCTGAATAAGTAAAATCACTTCCCATAAATGAAGAGCTTTTATCACTAGAAGCGATACGTTTTACTTTTTGAAGTTCAGGAAGATATAACCACTGGTCATCATCTCTATTTGAATCTTCATAATCATATGTTAGAAACGCCGTATTTTTAACATCTGCTGGAGTTAGGAAAAACATAAGTTTTAATTTATCTTCACCTTTATTTTTTGTAAAAGTTTTTAAATCTCTTACTCTCTTCTTTGCATTTTTATCAATTAATATCATTTTCATTTTAGAAGTTGAGTTATCTCCCTCATCTCTATCATGAACTTTTTGTGCTATCTCTTCACCTGTAATGGCAAAAAGAGAACTAAGTGTTAAACTCGCTATTAGTAATGTTTTAAGTATCATTTTATTTCCTTTAAATTTATTTTTTACTATCTTTTGTTATTAGTGTTAAAAGAGCTGGCCCAAGTATTATGTTAGATATAAGTGCAATACTTATAGCCCCACCTGCTAAAATTCCAAAATTTATAAGGTTTGTTAAAGATGCAAACATATAAACATAAAATCCTAAAGATAAAACTACAGTTGTCGCAATTAAGGCACGACCAGTTCCAAGCATTGTCTCATGAACTGCTTCTTTAGTACTAAGTCCTTGATGATGGTACTTTGCAAAGTTGTGAAAAAAGTGAACAGTATCGTCAACACTTAAACCTATAACTATCGCCCCAACAAGCATAGTAAACATATCTAAAGGCATATTCACCATTGACATAAACCCTAAAGTCATAACAATAGGTAAAACATTTGGTATCATACTTGTTAAACCAATTTTAAAACTTCCTAAAAGGATTACCATCATAATGGCAATAAGCACAAACGCCGTTACATAACTAACAGCCATAGAACTCATAGCAGCAGAGAGTGTTCTTTGAAAAAGAGGTACCATTCCTGTTATAACTATTTCTACATCATTTCCTAATTCTGCTTTCATTAATGCCTCTAGTTCATCACCTAATTCTGTGTATTGACCAGCTTCCATCCATGGTAATTTGAAAGTTATACGTGCCTTACTCATAGAGCTATCAACTAAATCTTCTAAATCATCACTTCCACTATTTTCAAAAAGTAAAAACTCTTGTGGGATTAAAGCATCATTCTTTGTAATTACATAATGCTCTTGTTGATTTTCATGAAGTGCTCTATGTATCTCTTTTAAAACTTCAGCAACACTCCAGCCCTTTCCTACAAAATATTTATCATTTTGAATAGCTTCAGCTTTTATTCTAATAGTATCTAGCTTTGTTAAAAGTTCTGAGTTATAAAGACCATTCTCTTTTTTCGTATCTATAATAACTTCCATAGTTACAGAACCTTTTAACTCACTATCAACTCTATCTGTTGCTATTTTTACAGGAGAGTTATCTGGTTGCCAACTAAGAGGGTCATGCTTAAACTCTACTTGTGTAGCAAAATAACCCCAAACTATAGCGATTATTGTGCTTACTACAACTATTGATTTCGCATTATTAACACTAAACTCACCTATAGAAATTAAAAAATTATCCATTTTTTTAGACTTCTCAACTTGTTGCTCTTGTGCTGGTTTTATTGGTAATACCATTAAAAGTGCAGGTAAAAGTACAAGGGTATTAACTAACGCTATCATAATACCTATAGCTGCAAAAATACCTAAATCTGCAATAGGTGCAATAGAAGCGGTAGAAAAAGATAGTAATCCAGCAGCTGTTGTTAAAGATGTCATAATAATAGCAAGTCCAGAGTGTCCTAAAGAGTAGCTAATAGCTTTGTCTCTTTTTCCGTTGGCGTCTAGATGTTTAAAAAACATTGCTAAAAGGTGAACAACCGCTCCAATACCTACAGCCAGTAAAAATGATGGCAATATTTGAGTAGGAATCGTTATAGGAGTACCAACTAAAGCCATTGTTCCTATAGTAGTTAAGAGAGAGATTACAACTATAAATACAGGGAGAAAAACAGCACTAATTCTACGAAAAACAACAAATAGAAAAATCATCATCATTAAAAGAACTAGTTTTACAAACTTCTGCATATCTTTTTGAACTGAGCGTTTGTTATAGTCATTTACAGCTAATGAACCTGCAATAAATACATTAAAATTTTCACTTGTAAATTTTTTAGCTATCTCTTCTGCTGCACCAACCATAGCACTCTTTGAAGGGTCACTTAAAAACTCTAACTCTACATTATTATCTTCCTCACCAAAGCCTTCTAAATCGTCTCCATTTTCTAAAGACTCATAAGCACTTGGTTCTAAAATAATCGTAGTCAATGTAAAATCTTCATTAAAAAGTAAGTTTGTATACATCTCACTTTTACTAGCTATCTCTTTAATTACAGCAAGTTCTTTTTCATTTTTAGGAAAATTTTCAAAAAGATCTTCAACTATAAGCCTATCACCCTCACCTCTTGTATTTCTGGCGTTTAAAAGAGAGGTAATATCGTTTAAATGAGGAACACCATTTTCAAGTTCTTTATGAAGAGCTTGTAATTTTTTTAGTGTCTCTAACTCAAAAATATTTTTACTCTCAACCACAACCATTATTTTTTCATCTTGACCAAACTGCTCTTTAAAAGCTTCATATCTAACCAAAGCTGGATCATTTTTGTGTAAAAATCCTTCTGTTGACGTGTCTATAGTTATTTTTGGAATATTTGATATTAATAGAAAACTAAATATTAATACAAATAAAATAATCTTTTTTGGGTTCTGTGTTATTTTTTCACCCATCTTCTCTAAGCGATATTCGCTTGCTGTTCTCCAGTTCATATATAACCTCTAAGTTTTTGATATTGCAATGTTACAACTCCAATGTTAGTCTAATATTAAGCAAAATGCTAAATTTCTTTTTTTTTATTAAAGTTATGAAATAAATAGTCGATACTATGTTTAATAACTATATTCTAATTATAAGGAGTACGTCATGGATGGCATAGCAAATGTTGCAAGACAACAACAATCACAAGTAAATTCGGCTGAAGCTCAAGGAAGAGCAACACAACAGGTTCAACAGCAAGTTCATCAAACACAAAAAATGGATGTTGTAAAAGAGTTACAAAACAGCTCTTCAAGCACAACTACAAAAATAAATTCAAAAGAGCAAGTTGAGGCATTAGTCGCTGAACTAAACAAAGCGATGGCACCAATGAGTACTAACCTTAGATTTGGAGTTGACACAAACGACATATTTTATGTTTCTGTAATTGAATCTGAAACAAGTAAAATGATTAGACGTTTTCCAGCAGAAAAAGCAGAATCATTTCTTGGAAAAATGCAAGAAGTAACTGGTATGTTATTTGATTCAAAAGGGTAAACCTTACCCTTTTGTCAAATAATTAAACTCTTTTACAACTTACATAATTTCTACTACCTCTCTTAAAAATTAACATAATTTTATTCACTAACCATTTTTTAATCTCTTTTATTGTAAAATCGCGACAATTATTTCTCTAATAAAGGGTTTTTTATATGAAAAAAGATGTTAAAAAAGTAGTACTTGCCTACTCTGGTGGACTAGATACTAGTGTTATTTTAAAATGGTTACAAGAAGAGTACAATGCAGAAGTTATCACTTTTACAGCTGATTTAGGTCAAGGTGAAGAGGTTGAACCAGCTCGTCAAAAAGCCCTTGACAATGGTATAAAACCAGAAAATATTTTTATTTTAGATGTTCAAGAAGAATTTGTAAAAGATTATGTGTTTCCTATGTTTAGAGCAAATGCTATCTATGAGGGTGAGTATCTTTTAGGGACTTCTATTGCTCGTCCACTTATCGCTAAAAAGCAGATAGAAATCGCAGCAAAAATGGGTGCTGATGCAGTAAGTCATGGTGCAACTGGAAAAGGAAATGATCAAGTGCGTTTCGAGCTTGGCTACCTTGGTCTTAACCCTGACATCACAGTAATTGCACCATGGAGAGAGTGGGATTTAAACTCGAGAGAAAAACTTCTCTCATATGCAAGAGAACATGGCATTGACATCGATGCAAAACATTTAGATGAGAATGGGAACCCTACTGTTAGCCCTTACTCAATGGATGCAAACCTTTTACATATCTCTTATGAGGGTCTTCACTTAGAAAACCCTATGAACGAACCGGAAGAGTCTATGTGGTTATGGTCTGTAAGTCCTGAAGATGCTCCTGATAAAAAAGAGTATATCACTCTAGGCTATAAAAATGGAGATCCTGTATCAATCAATGGTGAAAAGATGACTCCTGCTACTATACTTCGTACACTTAATGAGTATGGTAACAAGCATGGTATAGGGCGTATTGACATTGTTGAAAATCGTTTTGTTGGTATGAAAGCACGTGGTTGTTATGAAACACCAGGTGGAACTATTATGTTAAAAGCTCACCGTGCTATAGAATCTATCTGTCTTGACAGAGAAGAGGCTCACATGAAAGATGGTTTCATAGCTAAATATGCTGAACTTATCTACAACGGTTTCTGGTTTAGCCCTGAACGTGAAATGATGCAAGCAGCTATTGACACTACACAAAAATATGTGCAAGGTACAGTAAAACTTAAACTCTACAAAGGAAATGTTGAAGTTGTAGGACGTGAGTCTGATATGTCTCTTTACTCTGAAGAGCACTCAACATTTGAAGAAGATGAAGTTTACAACCAAAAAGATGCTGAAGGCTTTATTCGTCTTAATGCACTTAGAAGAATAATCGCAGGAAAAAAGAGAGGAACTAAATAATGAGTATGATTAAAATTGACATGAACTCACCAGAGTTTATAGAAAGAATGGAAAAAACAGTTAAGTTTACAGACAAAGTAGTTAAACAATTTGGTTGGGAATACAATCCTCAAGAAGAGGTTAACGAAGGTGTTCAAATGGGTCTTGCTCGTAACAAGATGATGTATAACAAACTTTTTTGTCCATGTTTCATGGTTGAAGAAGTAGATGGTAAACCTCAATCAGTTGATAACAGAACTTGTCCTTGTACACCTGCTATAGAAAAAGAGATTCCAGAGACTGGAGCTTGTCACTGTGGAATTTTCTGTACTCCAGAATTTGCAGCAGCAAAACGTATTGAACTTGGTATGGAAGAAGCTGTTCATACACACTCACGTGGTCTAAGTAAAGAAGAGTGTGAGCAACTTGTAAACCAGAGTGAAATTGATCCAGATGAGATGATGGCACTTCTTGAAGCACGTGAACTAGGTATGGTTGACTTTAAACTTGTTGATGTTCGTGAGCATATGGAGTGGCAAATGGGTCATATTAAAGGTGCGGATGTACTTATACCAACTTCTTCATTTTACCCTACACTAGAAGAAGCAAAACTTGACAAAAATGAAAATATTATTGTTTACTGTCATGTAGGATCTCGTTCTGCTCATGTTGCTCGTATCATGCCAGATATGGGTTATACAAAAGTAGGAAACTTAACACACGGTATCGTTTCATACGGTGGCGAAAAAGAAAGATAGGATATAAAATATGAAAGTACTTTTAATTAAAGATGTAAAAAGCCTTGGTAAAAAAGGTGAAGTTAAAGAAGTTAAAGATGGCTATGGAAAAAACTTTCTTATAGGAAAAGGTTTTGCAAGAGCTGCTACACCTGAAATTTTAGAACAACATGCACAAGATGAATTAATTGTTGCTCAAAATCTTGAAAAAGAGGTAAACCTTCTTAAAGATATTGCTGCACAACTTGATAAATGTGAAATTATAATTACTAAAAAACTTGGTCAAAATGGACACCTTTTTGGTGCCGTTACAAAAGAAGAGGTAGCTGTAGCTCTTAAAGAACAACATAATATAGAGATAGACAAAAAACATATTAATGAAAAAGCAGCTATTAAAACTGTTGGTGAACACGATTTAGACTTTAAACTCGGTCACGGTCTTCATGCAACACTTCATGTAGATGTTCAAGGAGAGTAGTCTCTAATGTTTGATGCGACTACAATACTTGCCTATAAAGGTAAAGATAGAGCCGTTATAGGCGGTGATGGTCAAGTTACTTTTGGAGACAGTGTTTTAAAAGGCAATGCAACTAAAATCCGTACTCTTCACCATGGAAAAGTTCTTGCTGGATTTGCTGGAAGTACAGCAGATGCATTTAACCTTTTTGATATGTTTGAAGAGTTTTTAGAGAACAAAAAAGGAGACATTCTTAAGTCTGTCATTGAGTTTTCTAAAGCATGGAGAAAAGACAAAGTTCTTCGCCGTTTAGAAGCGATGATGATAGTTTTAAATAACGATCATATTTTTATTCTTACTGGAAATGGTGATGTTGTTGAACCTGAAGATGGAGAGATAGCTTCAATAGGGAGTGGTGGAAACTATGCCATTTCAGCAGCTAGAGCTCTAAAAAAACATACATCTTTAGATGAAGAGACTCTTGTAAAAGAGAGTTTGACAGTAGCTGCTGACCTATGTATATACACTAATCACTCTATAAAAACATTAAGCTTAGAGGCAAAAAAATCATGAATATGACACCAAAAGAGATAGTTACTTATCTCGACAAATTTGTAATTTCTCAAAATGATGCCAAAAAAACAATAGCTCTAGCTCTTCGTACAAGATACAGAAGAATGCAACTTCCCGCTGAGTTAAGAGATGAGATTATGCCAAAAAATATTCTTATGATTGGTTCTACTGGTGTTGGTAAAACTGAAATATCTCGTCGTTTAGCTAAAATGATGAAAGTACCTTTTATAAAAGTAGAAGCTTCTAAATACACAGAAGTTGGTTTTGTAGGACGTGATGTTGAGTCTATGGTTCGTGACTTAGTTGTAAACGCCATTGCCATTGTTAAATCTGAAAAAGAGGAAGAGAATGCTCCAAAAATGCATAACTATGTTTTAAATAAAATAGTTGAAAAACTTCTTCCTCCTCTCCCAGACTCAGCTAGTGAATCTAAAAAAGACGATTATCAACGACTTTTAGCAAATATGGAAAAAAAAGTTGAATCTGGTGAAATGGATGATAAAATCATAGAACTAGAGTTTGACAAGGTTCATGTAGAGTTTAACGACACAAACCTACCTCCTGAAATGGCGAAAGTTCAAGAGTCTTTTTCTAAAATTTTTGAAAACATAAATAAAGAAGATAATAAAAAAGAAGTCACAATAAAAGATGCGAAATCAATTCTTAAACTTGAAGCTAGTAATAAACTTCTAGATATGACAAATATTAATGCTGAAGCACTTCGCCGTGCAGAAAATGGTGGAATAATATTTTTAGATGAGATTGATAAAATTGCTCTAAGTGAAAAATCTCAAGGAAGAAATGACCCTAGTAAAGAAGGTGTACAGCGTGATTTACTACCAATTGTTGAAGGTAGCAGTGTAACTACGAAATATGGTGTTATAAATACTGATCATATTCTTTTTATTGCAGCTGGTGCTTTTCATGTTAGTAAACCTAGTGATTTAATTCCTGAACTTCAGGGTCGTTTTCCACTTAGGGTTGAGTTAGAGTCACTTACTGAAGAGACTTTATATCAAATTCTTACTCAAACACAGAACTCTTTGTTAAAACAGTATGAAGCACTTCTTAGTGTTGAGGGAATGAAATTAACTTTTGAAGATGAAGCTATTAGAGCTATCTCTTCTCTTGCACATAAGGCAAATGAGCTAACCGAAGATATTGGTGCACGGCGTTTACACACTGTTCTTGAAAAAATACTCGAAGAGATTAGTTTCGATGCAGATGAGTACTCTGGAGAAGAGTATGTTGTAACATCTGAACTTGTACATGAAAAATTAGATATGGTTGTTGAAGATGATGACCTCTCTAGATATATATTATAACTAAAAGGTAACATCTATGACAAAAGCTGGTTTTGTATCTCTAATTGGTCGTCCAAATGCTGGAAAAAGTACACTAATGAATTCACTTCTTGGTGAAAAAATTGCAATGGTTTCTCAAAAAGCCAACGCTACTAGACGACGTTCAAACGCCATTGTAATGCACGAAGAGACACAAGTTATCTTTGTTGATACTCCTGGTTTACACGAGAGAGAGAAAATACTTAATCAGTTTATGCTAGATGAGGCATTAAAAGCTATGGGTGATTGTGACCTTATAGTTTACCTTGCCCCCGTTACAGATAGTGTTGAGCATTATGAAAAATTTCTTAAACTTAACGATAACAGAGTTAAACATATTATTGTAATAAGTAAAATAGACCAAGTAAAACAGGACAAACTTTTTAAAACTATAGCATCTTATAACCAATTTTCTGAGCACTTTGAAGCTTTAATACCTATTGCTATACAGAAAAAAGTTGGACATGAAGACCTTCTAAAAGTAATATCAAAACTTCTTCCTGAATCTCCTTACCTTTTTGACCCTGAAAATTTAACGAGTGAATTAGTTCGTGACATATATGCTGGATTTATTAGAGAAGGTGTATTTGAAAATGTAAGTGATGAAATTCCCTACGAATCAGATGTAATAATTGAAAAAATTGATGAAGAGAAAGGTCTTGATAGAATCTATGCCATGATAATTATTGAAAAAGAGTCTCAAAAAGGTATTATTATTGGTAAAGGTGGTGAGTGTATAAAAAGAATTGGAAAGTATGCAAGAGAAAAAATAGAATTTTTAAGTGAAAAAAAAGCGTATTTAAACCTTCAAGTCGTTGTAAAAAAAGGTTGGACTAAAGATAAAAACTTTTTAAAAGAGATAGGTTACACAGATGCTTAAAAAGGCTCTACTCTTTGGATTTTTACTGCTAAGCACCTCTTCACTTTTTGCTAGTTCTGCTCTTACATACTATAGAGAAAATGGTCTTGCAAATCTTGAAAAACAGTTAGACTTACAGCTAACACAGACACAATACTGGACAAATCATGTTCACACAGTAGATACAAGATTTGGTTATATAGAAGAGTATTCAAGTATTTTAACTTGTAGTAAAGATGATGCTACCCTCTCTATATATACAAAAGGTGAAGACAATGAGTATGTCTTAAACAAAACTCACAATGCTTATACTGGAAAAAATAGTGGTGATAAAACAAGAGAAGGTGATAGAAAAACACCCGTTGGAATATATACACTTACTGAAAAACTCTCTAAAGAGACAAAGCTAGACCCATTTTATGGTCCTTTGGCATTTGTCACTTCTTATCCAAACATTTATGATAATTACCTAGGAAAAAATGGTCACGGTATATGGATTCATGGCCTTCCAATTAAACGCTCACGTGATAAATTTACTAAAGGGTGTATAGCTATAAAAAACTCTAATATAGAGTGTATTGGAAAAAAGATAGATATAGAGAAAACTCTTCTTATTATTAATTCACATAAAGTAAATCAAGATATTTCAAAACTTACTCTTGCCTCAATTCTCGCAGAACTCTATAAGTGGCGATACACATGGCTCTATAGTGATATAGATGGCTATTTAAGCTTTTATGCATCTGATTTTGTAAGAAGTGATGGTGTTAATTTTGAAAATTTTAAAAGATATAAAACAAGAGTTTTTAAAAAAGATGAAAAAAAGTCAATCATTTTTAGAAATATAAATGTTATTCCTTATCCTAATAGAGAAAATATCTATCAAATCACATTTAAAGAGTTCTATAAATCTCAAAGTTTTGAATTTATTGGTAATAAAACATTAATGGTTAGAGTAGATTCTAACGGAAAAATAAAAATATTTACTGAAAAATAGATGAAATACTTCTTACTTTTTACACTTTTATTTTTATCAAGTTCCGCAGACATAAACTTAATCAAAAAAGAGAACTCTGATTCTAACACTACCCTTTTAGTTATCGGTGGTATCCATGGTGATGAACCTGGTGGTTACTTTGCTGCTTCTATTCTTGCTACACACTACACTATTAACTCTAAAAACTTATGGATAGTTCCTAACTTAAACAAAAACAGCATTATCAGAAACCGTCGTGGTATTAATGGAGATATGAATAGAAAGTTCTCTTCTTTACGTAAAAATGATAAAGATAAAGATATTGTACAAGAGATTAAAAAAACTATATTAGAACCTAATGTTTCACTCGTTTTAAATTTACATGATGGACATGGTTTTTACAGAAAAAAACACCAAGGAACTGTTTTTAATCCTAATGCATGGGGTCAAACATGTGTCATTGACCAAGGTAAACTCCAAAAAAGCCAAGAGTTTGGAAATCTAAATGAGATTGCTTGTATTGTAAAAGATAATTTAAACAAAAAACTTTTAGAAAACCATCACACTTTTGATGTTAAAAACACAAAAACTAAATTTGATGATGAAGATATGCAACTTTCACTTACCTACTATGCTGTTACAAATAATAAACCCGCATTTGCAATAGAGAGTAGTAAAAATCTCTCTTCTTTATCTCAAAAGGTTTTTTATCAACTTTTAGCTATAGAAGAGTTTATGAAAATTATGGATATTAACTTTACTAGAAGTTTTAAACTTTCTGAAAAGGGTATATCAAAAGTAATAAAAGAGTACGGTGTCTTAATTTTAAATAACAACACAAGCTTTGATTTAAGTAACGTAAAAAAGCGTTTAAGCTATATTCCGATAAAATTAAAAAATAATATATTTCGTTTTACACACCCTCTTGGGAAAATTAGAAAAATAAATGGTACATATAATGCTTATATAGGGCATAAGAAGGTAATCTCTTTAAAACCTCAGTACTTTAATATGGCAAAAAATTGCCCAGATAAATTTGAAGTTCTTATAGATGGTAAATCTATTTTAGTAAATAAAGCTTCATATTTTCAAGTAAATGACGATTTTACTATTTCTAAAACTGATGATATAAGAGTTAATGTAATAGGTTTTCAAGCAAAAGGCAAAGTTGATGAGAGTCAAATTAAAATTAGCCTAAGAGATGTCAATAAGAAGTTTTCAATTGACAAAAATAAAAAAATTTATAGAATTGAATTTTATAAAAATGATAAATTTTGTTCCATGTCAATGGTTCAATTTAAGTAGGATATAGATTAAATGAGCATACCAACACAGCACTCTTTTTCAAGCGTTCTCTCTGTTAACCCTTACAAGGGCACTTATCTTAGTGGTATCTCTAGTTTTTTAAATGAAACATCTTCACCAGAGTTTGCAAAAGACCAATTTGCAATTTCTTACTTAAACACTCAGGCATTTATAAACTCACAAATTGAAATTAGTAAAAATATTCCTGATGAAGATATTTTAGATGCTATCAATAATAAAGCATATGATGAATTAGCACTAGACCAAGCAGTTGAGTACCAAATTCAGTATATAGAAACATTTAACAATCTTGATGATGAAAATAGACATTTTCATATTTTTATTGTAGATCCGCTGACTATCCTTGATACTCATGCAAAAACAATAGAAAAAATTAAATATATAGATGTAATTATACCTGCCCCTCTTCTTATAAAATCACTTTATTCTAAAGAGATAATAGAAGACAATGGTGTTCACTGCTATATTTATTTTCAAGAGAACGATGCATTTATTACTATTTATAATGAAAAAGAGTTTGTTTATACAAAATCTATAAAATACTCACTACTTCAAATGCATGAGCGATTTTGTGAACTTTATGGAGAGCAAGTACCCTATAAAGAGTTTTTAAACTTCATTAAAAGTGTTAACCTTAAAGAGTCAGATAGTGCTTATGTAGAGTTTTTTATAAAGCTATATAAAGAACTTTTTGCAAACTTAAATGATATTTTAACTTATGTAAAACGTGCCTTTGAAATAGAGAAAATTGACCATATCTACATAGGTTCACAAGTTCAAACAGTTACAAAACTTGATGAAATGATTGAAACTGAGTTAAATATAAAAGCTAGTACTTTTGAATTTGACTACGGTTTTGAAAGTAATGATACCTTCATAGACCAACTCCATGCTCTTATGCATATATATACTACTCTTGGTGAAGATGAAAAATATCAAAATAACTTTACTGTTTTTCATCGTCCTCCGAAGTTTACAAAAAGAGAGAGTGGAAAAATCATTATGCTTGTGGCTGCTTCATTTGCCATAGCATTTGCTTATCCTATTACATACTGGGTTTTAACGTATGCACAAGCTCTTAAAGAAGATTTACTACAAAGAGAATACACCGAAGTACATAATATTAAGACAACAAGAGAAGCAACCATAAAAAACAGAGAGGCAGATAAAACAAAAGCTCTTACACTTCTTAAAAAAGAGAAGCAAGAGTATATTGACAAAAAAAACACTCTAATAAAAATACATGAAGTAAAAGTAAACTATCCTATGAAAGCTAAAATTTTAGCGACTCTAACTAAAGATTTAAATAAATTTGATGTTAGACTAGAAGAATTATCTTACACAGAGAATGAAAGTTCAAAAGAGTTTATCTTTTTCTTAGTCTCAAGTAGTGATAAAAAAATTACCAGACTTATTCAGCACTTTACAAAAAAACATGAAGGTAATTTCAAATTTTCCTTAGAAAAAATCTTTTATGATGATGAATCAGAAAAATATTTTAGTGAATTAAAGGTGAAAATATTATGAAGATGAATATAGAAAACTATCTACATCAAATTGATGAAGCCTTTAAAGAGAAGAGCCAAAAAGATATATATATGACTTATGTAATGATATTTTCACTTATATTTGCTTTTTCTTACCTACTCTTTTGGGATAGCTCTTTTATTGAATTTGAGAATAAACAGCGAACTATTACATCTTTAGAATCAAGAATTGTAAAAGATAACCTCTACCTTGCACAAAATCCAGAATCAAAAATATCAAACCTTGAGAGAGATATAAAGAAAACTAACCAAGAGGTTCTTATACATAAGGACAACAATGCATATATTAAAAATAAAATAGAGACTATTTCTTCTTTAATTTATGATGAGAGAGCATGGGGAGAGTATATACACTCAATCTCTGTACATGCACGTAATAACCGTGTTCAAATTTTAAATTTCACCAATGCATTTGCAAAAGATCAACACTCATTTGGACATATTCTCGATATATCTATTAGCTCAACTGGAAATTATAAAAATACACTTCGTTTTATAAACTCCCTTGAACAAAGTGATTTAGTTGTAGATATACACCAGTTAAATATAGCAGCAAAAGATAGACTAGAGTGTGACTTAAACTTATCGGTTTGGGGGATTACATACTAATGAAAACTATTTTACTATTTGCTTTTATTTTTTTAGCTTCTGAACTCTTCGCGACTGAACTCTCATGGGTAGATAAACAAGTAAGTGCTATTAAACCCTCACGACATGGTTTAAAAAGTAGTGCTGTAGCATCTTTAAAAAATCCATTTATTTTTCTTAAAAAAAATAGTTCTAAAAAAAATAAAAAAAATGTTCAAAAAAATGTAAGTGTAAAATCTTTTACAAGAGCAAAAAGTATTAGAAAATATAAAAGAAAGCCAACAAGAACATACAGAAACTTAACACTTGAAGCGATAATAAACAAATCAGCTCTTATAAATGGTCACTGGTATAAAATAGGTAAAAAAGTACGAGGTTATAAACTTACAGATGTAAGTAATGTCTCTGTCACCTTAACGAAAAATAAGAAAAAAATTGTGCTTTCTGTCATTAAAACACATAAAAAATTAAACTTTAAGAAATAAGTAGGATACAAAATGAAAATTTTAAAAAACTCTATACTCTCAAGCCTATTAGCTCTTCTACTATCAACTAATACACTAGCAGACTGCTCCTACGAACTCTTTAGTATTAGTTCAGCTAAAGGGACGAAAATAATAGACTTTGTAGAACAGCTAAGTGATGAGTGTGAATTTAGTGTTATTGTAACAGACCCTTATGCTGAGAAATTTCTCGACACTTCTCTTAACAAAACACATTTAAAAAATTTAACTATTGATGAAGTGTTATCTATAATTTTAAATGAGAACAACCTTTCATATACATTAGAAAACAATCTCTTAAAAATTTCATATTTAACTACAAATGTGTTTAACATCGACTATATTTTATCTCAAAGAAAAAGTACAGGAAGCACAGATATAACACTTAGTTCTCAGTCTAACACTCAAAATTCTGGTGGTTCAACTGGAGGTAATACAGGTACAAACTCCAACCAACAATCATCATCTGCTCAATCAGGTATAAAAATTGAGAGCAGTGCAGAAGTTAAATTTTGGCAAGAACTAGATAAAGAGCTCCAAAGTGTTTTAAACAGACCTGAAGACACATATAAGGCTATTAGACCCATTATTAACAAAAATGCAGGTCTGGTAACTGTTACAGCTACAAATAGACAGATGAAACGTTTAAAAAATTATTTAAAAAAACTTCAAGATAAAGTTCAATTACAAGTTTTAATTGATGTTCAACTGCTCTCTGTCACAATGTCAAACGCCAAGACAACAGGTATTGACTGGAAACAGTTGTATGCATTACAAAATGTAGAGTTAAGTGTTCATGCTCTCCAAAATAAAAATGTTTCTACATGGGAATCAACTGATAAAGTCAACATTACAGCCACAGAAATTGCAGCAAATACCATTGATGGTGCTGCTAGTTTAATTAGTTTAAAAGCTGGTGGGACACTTAATGAAGTTATAAAATTTTTACAAACACAAGGTGATGTTAGCTCAATCTCTAATCCGAAAGTTTTAACACTTAACAACCAACCAGCACTTATAACAGCCGGTACAGAATATTTCTACAAAATAAAATCAGAAACAAACCAACAAGGTAGTTCTGGTGGTGTAGCTGCAACAACTCAAAATGACTCAGTTCAGTCTGTTTTTGCAGGTGTTTTACTTACAATTACTCCTGAAATTTCTGATGATAAAACTATAACACTTATTATTAACCCTTCTTTATCTGAAACTACATCAGATATTTCTCAGACTTCAAATAATGGACGAGATATGCCACCTGACTTAAATCGTCGTCAACTCTCTTCAGTAGTTACCGTTAAAGATGGAAATAGAATCATACTTGGTGGTTTAATAAATACTAAAAACACACAACAAGCCAGTAAGGTTCCTATTTTAGGCGATATTCCTATAATAAGTTATCTCTTCAAATATGAAGAGAAAGTAAAAGTTGTTGAAGAGTTAGTAATTATTATAGAACCTCATATCATTCATAAAGAGAAAAATACTATCTCTCTTTCAGACTTAGGTTATGAAGGTCTTAACAACAATATTTTAACACATGAAAAGTCTATTTCAATTTCAGATGGAAATGACAAAATTTCAGCGAAAAACAGTAAAAAAGTTGGGCTTAAACCACTTTCAGATACCAAGAAATAAAGGTTAAGCCAGAGTATGAATTTAAGTATTTATCAAAATTCAAAAAATGTTTTTCTAGATATAGTAAACGCCAAAGATTATATACAACTTGACAGAGTATCAACAATATACCAATCTTTAAAAAACTCTATTAAAAAACCATTAAAAATGGTTTTACTCTATGGAAAACCTGGTACTGGTAAAAGTATGTTTTTAAATAAACTCTACCATGACTTATCTACAACTCAAGAAGTTTTCATATACCAAACGCCGATATTAGATGAAAGTGAATTTTTAAAAACATTAGCACATGATATATTTAGAGTTCAATATAGAGGAGATATTAACTTTACTCAGTTCATGAAAATGGTTGACTTGAGTAAACTTAACTCAACTCCTATTATACTTTTAGATGAAGCTCAACTTTATTCAAACCAACTAATGGAAAAAATTCGACTTCTCTCAGATACACGAAGTGTTAAATTTGTTATAACATTACATAAAACAGAAAAAGAAGACCTTATTGCAAAAGAGCACTTTCAAACTCGAATTTGGGAGAGCATAGAACTAGAGAATGCTTCTAGTTCTGAACTTAAAATTTATATACAAAAAAAGCTTATGAAAGCTAACTGTTTTGACAGTGCTAATATGTTTAATGCTAAATCAGTTAACCTTATTCATAAACTTACAAATGGGAACTACAGAGATACTAATAAGCTTCTATATACTCTTTTTGATCTCTATATTTCATATTATCAAAATCAAAATATAAAAGATTTAAACACAAATCAAGTTTCTCATAAACTTATTGAAATGTCTGCAATTCACACAGGACTTATAGATGCTTAATACAAATGACTTAGAGCAGAGATGGTTAAGATACAAAATTAAATCATATATTCCTCATGCTATTATTTTTCTTAGTGTTATTCTTATTTTATCCCTCATATCTCTCTTTATGAATAAAGAGCCAAAAATAAAAGAAGTTGATAATAATTTCAACATTCATAATGTTTTAAATGAAGAGTCACAAAATAAAGAGTTTATTTTAAAAGAGACTTCGATTAAAAAATCTCATAAACAAGAGATAAAACCTCAAGAAAGAGTAGAGATACCCAAGCAAAATAATAAAATGACTATATCCCCTTCTCTAGACTTTATGCGACAGATGCAGGAGAATACACAAACATACTTTGAAACAAATCCTGAACATAAACCTGTGAAAAAAGAAAAATCTCATGGAGTAAAACCTACACCAAAACCTACTCCTTTAGCAAAAAAAGAAGAAAAAGTTTTCTATGAAGAGCCTCAAGAAGAGCAGATAGAAAAAAAATCTAAATCTATTAAAATAACAAGACAAAATACACATGATGACATTAAAGAAGTTGTCACTAGGTTTAACAAAAATAACAATCCTGCACTTAGTCTTTTCATAGCGAAAAAATATTATGAACTAGGTGATTATCATAAATCATATAACTATGCACTCATTACTAATGAAATAAACAATGATATAGAATCAAGTTGGATTATATTTGCTAAATCTCTTGTAAAACTAAATGAAAAAGCGATGGCGATAAAAGTGCTTAAGCAGTATATTCAACACTCTAATTCAAATAGAGCTTCTCTTTTATTAGACAAAATTACTTCTGGAAAGTTTAAATGAAAATCATAATATTACTTTTTCTAGCACTACAACTCTCAGCTGACATAAAACAAGAGATGTTTAACTTGTATCAAAATGAGCAATATAAAAATGTTTGCAGTATGGGTTTCAAATATTTTTCTAAAAATAAAAAGGATGAAGAGTTCATCTCTCTTTATGCTTTTGCATGTTTAAAAGCTGACCACATAGACAGACTAACTATTCCTATTGCAATGCTTAAATACTCTAAAGAGTCTCGTGCAAATGCTGCATACTTTTCAGTTATATTAATGCAAAAAAAACTTTTATATCACTCTTTAGTCGATGGGTATGACTTATCAACTCTTGACTTACCAACTACAGACTATGTATTATCAAAAGTTTTTGACCTTTATTCAAAAATAGGTAAGCATAATAAACGTGCTTTTTATCTATTTGAAGATGAAGTTGATAACAAACTAACATATAAACTATACTTAGAAAAAAACAATAAATTAAGTAAAATGGTTATAGAAGAGTTTTATGATACAATAACAATAAAACACCATGTATACTGGTAGGAAACACTTTTGGATAAAATAACAACAGACTTACTCGCAAACGGTTCAATAATGAAATCTCAAGTAGATAGATTACTTAATAAAGGGATTCATTCAAATCTAATTCTAAGAGATATTACACTCTCTGGGTTTATGACTATGGATAGACTTGTAAGATTTATAGTCCAACAGATTAGAGATGGTGTTTATGACCTCTCCATTATTGACAACTACGACTACATACATGAAAAATCTGTTTTAGAAAAACTTGCTGAAGAGTTAAATATTTTATTTATAGACTTAGACTCTATAGATATGGACTATAACTTGACAAGTAAAGTTCCATTAGCACAATTAAAAAAACATAATGCCATTCCTATTTCAGAAGATGACATGAGTGTAACAGTTGCTTTTAATGACCCCCTTGACATTAATGCTCAAGAAGCAGTACAGAGACTTTTTCCAAGAAAACCTGTGAAACTTGCACTTGCTATAAAAAAACAGATAAGCTCTTATCTTTTTAAGGTTGAGCTTAAAGATAGTGTAAAAGGTTTAGTTAAAAAAGTAAAAGATGAACTAAATTCGATTAACACATTAGAAGAGCAGCAAGAAGCTTCTTCCATTTTATTACTCATTGATGTAATTTTAAAAGCTTGTATAAATGGTAGAGCTAGTGATGTTCATGTAGAACCAACAGAAAAAAATTGTGTTGTTCGTGGAAGAATAGATGGAAAACTCTCTGAAATATTTATTTTTGAGAAATCAATATACCCACCTTTAGCCTCTAGACTAAAACTTTTAGCAAATCTAGACATTGCTGAAAAAAGAAAACCTCAAGATGGGCGTTTTTCAACCTTAGTAGGTGATAGAGAGTATGACTTTCGTATTTCAACACTTCCTATACTTTATGGTGAATCTATTGTTATGAGGGTTTTAGATAAACAAAAAGCTCTTGTAAAACTTGAAGATGCTGGTATGGATTCGGATAGTTATAGAAAACTTTTGTTAGGTTTAGAGTCTCCTTATGGAATTATTCTCGTAACAGGCCCTACTGGTAGTGGTAAAACAACAACTCTCTATGGTGCACTTAATGAGCTAAGAAATGTTGAAGATAAAGTAATTACAGTTGAAGACCCCGTTGAGTATAGAATGAACTTAATTCAACAGGTTCAAGTTAACCCAAAAGTAGGTCTTAGTTTTGCAGATGCACTACGCTCAATTCTAAGACAAGATCCAGATAAAATCATGATTGGTGAAATTCGTGACCAAGAGACTCTTGAAATTGCAATTAAAGCAGCTCTCACGGGACACTTAGTTATATCAACACTTCATACTAATGACTCTATCAGTGCTATTCCACGTATGGTTGATATGGGAATAGCGCACTACCTTATAAGTGGTGCTTTAGTAGCGATACAAGCACAAAGACTTGTAAGGAAAATATGCCAAAACTGTAAAGTTATCGAGCATGTTCCACTTTCTACTTTAGAAGAACTAAAAGATTTTATACCTGAAGGCACTAAGTTTTATACTGGTTCAGGATGTAGAGAATGTGCTGATAGCGGCTATATGGGTAGAGAGATGATTTGTGAAGTTTTGAATATTTCTGAAGATTTATCCTCTTTAATTGCTAAAGGAGCTTCCAAAGATGCACTGCTCGAACAAGCTGAAAAAGATGGCTTTATAAATATATTTAAAAATGGTATTCAAAAAGCGATAGATGGTATTACAAGTATTCAAGAGATACTAAAAGTTGCAAAAGGATAGATATGAAATATTTTTTAGCAACAGTATTAACCAAAGGTAAAAAAGAAAAAATAGGTCTTTATGCCAAAGATAGAAAAGAAGCAAATGTAACCGCTAAGCTAAAAAACTCTGGAATAATTATAAAAGTAGAAGAAGCACCAGAACCATTTGAAGCCCAAGTAGAACGAATTAAAAACACTTTTTTACAAAATTTTAAAAAGAAAAAGATTAAATCCGATGCTCTAATAGCAGCTATTAGACAGTTAGCTGTTATGACAAACGCCGGTATATCTATACATGACTCTCTTCATGAAATCGCTGATTCTTCTGATGATGAAGCACTTAAAACAGTATTTTCAAAACTTGCTGATGATATTAATGCTGGTCATGCCCTCTCATCTTCAATGGAGAACTTTCGATTTGAACTTGGAAACTTAACAATTGCAATGGTTCAACTTGGAGAAAAAACGGGTAATTTAGATGAATCTTTATACGCACTCGCTGATATGCTTGAAGAGATTCGAGCGAACTTTATTAAATTTAAAAAAGCTATGGCTTACCCAAGAAATGTAATGATTGCTATGAGTGTTGCATTTACTGTTCTTATATCTTATGTTGTACCTGAGTTTAAAGCCATATTTGAAGAGCTACATACAGAACTACCTGCCCCTACAAAAGTTTTACTCTTTTTAGAGCATATTTTTAATAACTATGGCCTTTTTGTTCTAGCTGGTCTGTTTGTGGCGTTTGTATCGTTTAAATATTTAATAGATAACTATAAAGATATACGCTTTAAATGGCATGAGTTCCTTCTTAAAACATATCTTATTAGAAACATTATAAAGTTTTCAACACTAAGTCGCTTTACACTTGTTTTTTCTGAGCTTGTTCGTGCAGGTATTCCTATTGCAGAGGCACTTGACACATCTATTGCTATGATAGATAACTTACCACTTAAACAAAAACTTTTATCCGTTAGAGGTACTGTTGAAAAAGGTGGAACACTTAACCAAGGTTTAAAAGAGACAGAACTCTTTGAAAATATGATTTTACAGATGGTTAGAGCAGGTGAAGATAGTGGTACACTAGATACTATGATTAAAAAAGTAGCTGAATATTATAAAATGAGGTTTGATGCTATTATAGATGGCTTATCTGAAGCTATAGAGCCTATTATGCTCTTTATTATTGCATCTATGATTATATTACTTGCATTAGGTATTTTCTTACCTATGTGGGACATGGGAAGTGCTGTTCAAGGTAGATAAATTTATTTTATCTACTAAAGTATTGTAATTACTCTTCTCATTTTTTCTAAAAACCCACTCATATTATGCTCACTTGCACTCACTTTATAAGCTACTTTAGTATCAAAAATTTTCTCTTCTATTGTAAGCTTAAAACTTTTACACTCATAATCTACTAAACGAGTATCACTATACTCTACAGCTATATTATGGCTAACCTGTTTTGTGTATTCATATAACTCACTTGAATCTATAACTAAGTTTACAGCATCGCTATAAGCTCGAACAAGACCACCTGTACCTAATTTAGTTCCTCCAAAATAGCGAACTATAATAACTGCACAGTTAATTATCTCTTCACCTTGTAAAACCATTAAGGAAGGCTTTCCTGAAGTTCCTTTTGGTTCACCATCATCACTCGAGTACTCTATAATTTGGGAAAATTCATTTAAATACCTATATGCTACAACAAAGTGTCGTGCTTTAGGATTTTTGTTTTGTAACTCTAAGAGAGTCTTTTTGTATTCAAGGTAAGGGGTGAGATAAGCAATAAACTTTGATTGCTTAATCTCAAGTGTTTGAGTAAAAGTCTCTTTTACAAATTTCATTGTAAAATTTAAACTAAGTTTGTAAAAACTTTTTGAACGTCTTCGTCATCTTCTAATTTTTCTAAAATTTTATCTATATCTGCTTGTTGTTCTTCGTTTATAGTCAAAGGAACATTAGCCATTCTTTCCAAATGAGCTTTTGTAATTTCAATTCCCATCTTTTCAAGAGCAGAGTTTAGTGTTCCAAAGCTTGTATAGTCTGCTGTTATTAAACAAACGCCATCTTCTGCTTCTATCTCTTCTAAACCAGCATCAATCAGTTCTAACTCTAACTCTTCTATATCCATTTCATCTTTAAGATTAAACTCTATTAATGCCTTTCTATCAAACATAAACTCTAAAGAACCATTTGTTAAAAGTTCTCCACCATGTTTTGTTAACGCATTTTTTACATTAGCAACTGTTCTAGTGTTATTATCTGTCATACACTCTATGAAAATCAAAACACCATGAGGGGCTTTTCCTTCAAAATTAACTTCTAACATACTTGCTGTGTCTTTAGCTGATGCTCTTTTTATTGCCGCTTCAATATTATCTTTAGGCATATTTTCAGCTTTAGCATTTATAATTGCAGTACGAAGTTTAGAGTTCATGTCAGGATCACTACTTCCCTCTTTTGCAGCCATAGTAATTATTTTACCTAATTTTGGAAACAGTTTTGACATTGCTCCCCATCTTTTTAACTTTGATGCCTTTCTATATTCAAACGCTCTACCCATATATTATTCCTTATATATTATTAATGCAATTATAGCAACTATTTTACAATCTTAACTGATTTGAGTTATACATATTGAATCAATAGATGAAAAATCAACACCTATTTTACTAACAATATCATCCTTAATCAAATTAAATAAAAGCTCTCTTACTTCTAAACTATCATTTTCTAATAATTCAATATTGTAGCCGTCTAATGCACTGCTTAATGAATCAACTATTTTAGAACTTAACTTCAACCAATGGCGTTTACAAATCTCTTCTTCTTCATAATACATACCACTTTCGTCATAATCTATATCTAAAACTGTTTGCGTTACTTTATATAGTTTACTAAAAAGAGGTTCAGAAGCGGCAAAACTATCTTTTAAAATTTCATAATCATCTTTATTTAACATTATTCACACTTTATTTTAAAATCAAAAATGTATAATAGCATATATGGAATCAAAGACTCATTTTAAGGGAACCTATATGGGATTGGCGTTTAAGATAAAACATCATTTTTTTAATGCATTTCGTGAAATTTTCGTTCACCATCATGGCTCCCTAAATTTTAGAGCCAAAATTTTTGCACTCGTTATTGCCGCAGATGAAGATGCAAAAGTTGAAAACTATATAATAGTAAAACAGATAGCTTTAGTAATCTATAAAAATGATGAAAATAGAGCAAATTTGTTAATGCTAGCAACAAAAGAGTTAGTTGCAAAGGTAAGATGTAACAATGGCCTTTATGTTGACACGCTTGTTAACAACATACAAAAAGAGCTTAAAATCATTCCAAGATATGCAAAAAAAATTGATGTTGATAGTCTTAAACCTCTACTTCAATTATCTTTTGATGAAGACACTATCTCATACCAAAACAATATATTAGAATTTCTTCAAGAGCTAAAAGAGGAGACTTTAAATACAAAGAAAAAGCAGATTGTAGAAGATGAAGAGAAATATGTTAAACAGTAAATTTCTCTTTATCAAAAAAACTCTCTTGTGAGATATTTTTAAAAGCTGCATTCATGCTTGTAAATAAGCTTGGATAATCCTTCTCCATTTTCCCTAACATTACTTTCATAGTAGCTCTCGCATGAGGCATTTTTTCTTCAAAGTACCGAGAAGGACAGAGTTCATCACCAATGGCTGTAAGATTATTATCTAAAACAAATGCACTAAGTTGACGCTCTCTCATTTGAATTAGAGGTCGAATAACTACTAAACCATTTGAAGCTTTATACTTAGGTGCAAGAGAACGCATTTGACCATTATATATAAAGTTCATAAAAAAACTCTCTGCAGCGTCATCCATGTGATGTCCTAGTGCTACTTTGTTGCAAGAATTTTCTTCAGCAACACTATAAAGATAGCCACGTCTCATTCTAGAAAAAAAGCTACAAGAAGATGAATTTTTTCTTATTTTTTCTTTTGCTAAATCAAATACATTTGTATCTCGAAGAATATGTTTAATATTATACTCTTTACAGTGTTCTATAAGTGCATCATAATTCTCACCCATTCCATAACTAATAGTTACAGCAATAAACTCAAAATCAAAAGGAGCTCGACGTTGCTGCTCTTTCATTGCATGAATCATTGTTAAAGAGTCTTTTCCACCACTTAAACCAACAAGTATTTTATCGCCCTCTTCTATAAGTTCAAATTCGGCGTTTGTTTTACCCAACTTAGACATTATTTTTTTAGATGGTATTATAGATTTTTTACTCAACTATTTTATCAACCATTTTCATAACAAACTCTGCTGATATAACAGCACTAGACTCCATAAACTCATCAAATGAAAAACTTGCATCAGTATCTGCTGTATCACTAATAGCACGTAATATAAAAAAAGGAACATTCAGTGCATTGCACACAACAGCCACACTTCCACCTTCCATCTCTAAAGCATCAGCATTAAAGTTTTTAACAATTTCATCTTTTATTTTTGTATCATGAACAAACTGATCACCTGTTGCAATAATACCTTCTTGAACAGTTTTTCCAAGCTCTTTAGCAACTATTTTAGCAAGATCAATCATTTTTCTATCTGCTTCTACAAATATAGATCCGCCAGGAACAAAACCCATAGGATGACCAAACGCCGTTATATCTAAGTCATGTTGAGAAAGTTTAGACGCAACTATAAGGTCTCCAATTTTTAAAGATGGGTTAATACCACCTGCTACACCTGAAAAAAGAAGTTGAGTACATTTAAAATGCTGAATCATAGAAGATGCTGTCAGTGTAGAAAAAACTTTCCCTATTTTAGAGTAAGCTATAACTAAGTCAATACCTTTATAGTTTGCTTCATAGTAACTATTATTAGCATACTCAGTTTTTTTATACTCTCCAACAATATCCAGTATTGGAGCTATCTCTTCGGGCATTGCACCCATTATTGCTATTTTCATTAAAAATCCTCTCTTTTATATTTCAAATGTTTCTATTGATCTCTCAAAATTTGCTAACTTATGGAGAACTCTAGAGTCGTTATTAACAATACAACTACCACCCCAAAAACCAAGGCCATCTTCAAAGCCTACTCTATTTACAAAAACAACCTTTGCATTACAATGCAATGCAGCAGACTTGATAAGAGATAACCACTGCTCTTCTATAAGTAGTCCCTCATCACTAAAACCTCTAGCAGGAGAAGCTACTAGTGCAACTATTATATCTGGGTCATGTGTAAAGAGTTCTTGATGCACACCTGCATGCCATAGGTCTTCACAAACTAACATTGAAATTTTTCCTAGTGGCGTTTGAAAACCTTCAAAGCTAGTTCCATGTTCAAAGTAACGTGCCTCTTCAAACATTCCATAGTTTGGTAAATGAACTTTGTTGTGTTGACTTAAAAGTTTACCCTTTGAAAAATAAAGAGCAGAGTTTCTAAAAGATTTATTATCTTTTAAAGCCGCTCCCACTACTATGTCTATATCAACACTTAAATCTTTTAAAACATTTAATTCATTTATTTCCCATGCATCTTCATCAAGTTTATCTTGTAAAGAGTAACCGTTTAAAGACAACTCAGGAAAAACAATTAAATCACTAAATTTACTATTTTCTTTAATAATAAAAACAATTTCTTCAAGATTAGTACGATTTAATTTTGGTGATATTTGACATAAAGTAATTTTCATTTTAAGAACAAATTTCCTCTGTAACTTTCTCTAAAGAGGCCATATCTGATATATTTACAGTTTTTAAGCTTTTTGCTATTCTACGATTTAAACCTTTTAAAGTAACTCCATTTCCAAACTCTATAGCTATATCCACACTATCTGCAATAGCTAAAATTGATTGTTTATACTTTACTGGTTTTACTAGTTGCTCTTTTAAAAGAGATACTGCTTCATCTTTCGTACTATATGCTGATGTTGTAACATTTGAAATAACAGGAGCTATAAACTTATCTGTAACCATTTTTTGCATTAAATTAGCTAAAGGCTCTTGAGCAGCTTCTAAAATTTCACAATGTGATGCAACTGACATATTAAGCAAAATAGCACGCTTAGCACCAGCTTCTTTAAAAGTCTCTTCTAGGGACTCTAAATCTGCTTTCATACCTGCAACAACTAGTTGTCCATCTTGGTTATAATTAGCAGGCCAAACTTTTTTACCTTCTTCTTGAGCTTTGGTACAAACATCTTCTACTGTTGCATCGTCTAAACCAACT
>Ga0256826_1000279_pt1 | contig 29483 bp, 31 predicted proteins | sample CV79metaG_FD_185975 | JGI IMG/M metagenome (GOLD analysis project Ga0256826, IMG submission 185975) | Hydrothermal vent microbial communities from East Pacific Rise, Pacific Ocean - CV79 | ecosystem: Environmental > Aquatic > Marine > Hydrothermal vents | place: Pacific Ocean: East Pacific Rise...
AAGAGCATTGCTACTCATAACTATAGCATTTGGCGGGGTGGCTATTGGCAACATAAAAGCGTAACTTGCGCATACAGTTGCTATCATGAGAAACAATCTTGAATCAAGCCCAACTTTTTGGGTTACTGCATAAAGAATAGGTAACATTATGGATGTTAGAGCGGTATTACTTGTGACCTCTGTTGTAAATGTTACTAAGGTAGCTACAACTAACATAAAAATTATACCTGGTAAACTTGTTAAAACTACTAAATAGTTTGCCATTTCATCTGCCATCCCTGTTTTTGAAAAAGCCATAGCTATGCTAAATCCTGCTCCAAATAAAAACATAATTTTATATGATATTTTTGAGTTATCTTCATCATAATTTAAAATAGAAATAGGTGGCATAAATAGTAAAAGCCCTGCACCAAGCAATATGCCAGCTTCACTAAGACCAAGTCCATTATAGTATGGTTTTATTGGTGAATTTGCAAACAATAAAGCTACTACTCCCAACAATACATAAATAACTTTTTTTTGATTATGCGTTAAAGCTTTTGTATCAAAATTTGTACTTACTTCTACATCTTTAACACCCACACTTAAAATAGTTCCAACTACTATAAACATTATAAAAACTAATGGTGACACCATAAGTACCCAATTTACAAATGAAATAACTTCAAGTGAATGTTCAGCCATTATTCCCATATATATAAGGTTTGGAGCTGTACCAATTGGTGTTAAAATACCACCAATACTTGCCCCATAAGCGATAGCTAGGGCAAACCTCATTTTTAAACGATTATCTTCACTCAAATAAAGAGCAATTGGTAAAAGTAATAAAGTTGTAGTTGTATTTGAAAGTACTGCACTTAAAAGACCAGCCGTAATTATGAGTGCAAAAATAATTCCTTTTGCAGTAGGTGGAAAAAGTTTTAAAATTTTATCAGCTATCCATTTATGTAGATTTGTTTTCTCCACCGCAATAGCTAGTAAAAAACCACCTAAAAACAAATAAATTATTGGTTTAGAGTAGTTACTAGCTACCTCCGCTGTGGTTAAAATGCCAAGTGATGGGAACAGTACTATAGGAAGCAAAGATACTACACCAAGATGTAAGCCCTCATTTGTCCACAATATTACAAGTAATACTATTGAAGCAACTAAAAAAGATTGTGTTAAATCAAAAATTTGATTGGCTAATAAAAAAGCTATTAAAGCAAAAAATATTGCTATAATTATTTTTTTACTCTCTATACTTAAAAGTTTATTATTAGCTTTTTTTACAGGTTCTTGCACTATAAATCCTTTGACAAAATAATACAATTTTTACAAAAATTAGTAAAGAGACTGATATAATACGATTTATATTTAAACTAAAAAGAGTCTCATGATTGAATTATCAAATATTTCAAAAAACTTTGCATCACAAGAGCTTTTCAAAAAACTAAACTTAAAACTAAATGCTGGTAACAGACTAGGATTAGTTGGTAGAAATGGTAGTGGTAAATCTACACTTTTTAAACTTATTTTAGGTGAGCAAAGTGCTGATGATGGGGATGTAATAATTCCAAAAAACTACAAAATTGGTACATTAAAACAACATCTTGAATTTCATGAAGATACACTAAGAGAAGAAGCTGCTCTAGCTCTTGAAGAAGATATGAAATATGATGTATATAGAGTTGAGAAAATTTTATTTGGACTTGGTTTTAATCAAGATGATTTAGAAAAAAATCCACTCTCTTTTTCTGGTGGTTTTCAAATACGCATAAATTTAGCAAAACTTTTAGTAACTCAACCAAATTTACTACTACTTGATGAGCCAACTAACTACCTTGATATCGTTTCACTTCGCTGGTTAAAATCATTTTTAATCTCTTTTGAGGGTGAAGTTGTCCTCATAACTCATAATCGTGATTTTATGGATGGAGTTTGTACTCATACAGCAGGTATTGTTAGAAAAAAGCTAGATACAATTCAAGGTAATACTCATAAATTCTATGCTCAGTTAACAGCAAATGATGAACTTCATGCAAAACAAAAAATAGCACAAGATAAAAAAGTAAAAGAGCTTGAAGAGTTTATTGCAAAAAATAAAGCTCGTGCATCTACAGCATCTCTTGCTCAATCAAAAGTAAAACAACTTGAAAAAATGCAACTTTTAGATGATTTAAATTTTGATTCAAATCTATCTTTTGACTTTAATTTCAAAGATACTCCTGCAAAAATCATGCTTGATACAAAAGACTTAAGTTTTGGTTATTCACAAGATAATATACTTTTTAAAAATATATCTTTTACTCTCAAAAAGGGTGAATGTCTTGGCATAATTGGTAAAAATGGTAAAGGAAAATCAACACTTCTTAATGTATTAGCTGGTGAGCTAAAACAGCTTAGTGGAGAGGTAAGTTCTCATCCAAGTGTAGATTTTGCTCATTTTGGACAAACAAATATAGCTAGACTTCATCCACAAAATAGTGTAACAGATGAGATACACTCAGCCAATACAAAACTATCTACTCAAGTTATAAGAAGTATTTCTGGGGCTATGATGTTTAGTGGAGATATGGCTGATAAAAAAGTATCCCTGCTCTCTGGTGGTGAGAAAAGTCGTGTAATGCTTGGGCAAATTTTAGCTAGAAATGTAAACTTATTATTTTTGGATGAGCCTACAAACCATTTAGATATTGATTCCATAGAGGCTTTAACTAAGGCTATTAAAAATTTTGAGGGTGGAGTAATCATCGTAACTCACTCCGAAGAACTCTTAAGGCGAGTATGTGATAGGTTAATAATCTTTGCTAAAAATTCTGCTGAGTATTTTGACGGTAGCTATGATGAATTTTTACAAAAGATAGGCTGGGAGGAGGAAGAAGACTCCTCTAAAGAAAAAAAAGCACCAAAAAACAACTCTAAAGAGAGTAAAAAACTAAAAGCTCAACTTGTAAGAGAGCGAAATGAGCTAACATCCCCTTTAAAAAAACAAGTGAAAAAACTCGAAGATAAGATTATGGATTTAGAAGATGAATTAAGCCTAAATCATAAAGAACTCATAGAGGTCTCAAATAGTGGTGACTCTCATAAACTCATGGAACTCTCAAAATTAGTATCAAATCAAGAAGCAGAAGTTGAAGAAAAATTTGAGCTTTTAGAGGAAGTTCAAACTAAATTAGATGACTTAAATGAAAGTTATGAAGAAAAAATCAATAACTTAGATAACTAAGTCCATTCAACTAATTTACCTTTTTCATCTATGTATGTAAGATAAAGTCTTAAATCAAACTCTACTTGATGGTAACTACTTTGCATATACTCACATAGTTTATAAAAAGCTTTATTATGCTCTTTTTCTTTAAAATGAGCTAGTTCATGTACAACTATCATATCTAAAAATTCTTGCGGAGTATTTTTAAACATAGATGATATTCTAATCTCATTTTTTGCTTTTAGCTTACTCCCTTGGACACGAGATATGAAATGGTGAGTACCCAAAGCATTATGAATTATATTTATTTTGCCATCATAAATAACTTTACTAAGAGGGGCTACTTTTTTCATATTTAGATTTTTCATCTCATTTACATAATTAAAGAGTGCTTTATCATTTTTCATATTATGAGATTTTGGATATTTAGCTAAAAGATGTTTAGCTAAGTTATCATTTTTTATAAGATTTAGTACTTGGTTTTTTACAGAACTTGGATAATGTTTTAGATATTTAAGCTCTTTCATTTAGTAGTTATTTACAGCACCCATACAGAAAACTTTTTAGCTTTTATTTTTCCATTTTTAAGCTTCTTATATGCATCGTCTATAAGATCACTTTGTATTGCCACATAAGATTGTCTTTCATAGATATCTATTTTTCCTATAGATGAACCTTTTAAACCAGCGTCTCCAGTTAAAGCACCAAGAATATCACCAGCTCTAACTTTATCTTTTTTACCACCCTCTATAACAAGTGTTATAAATTCTGGTTTCATCTCAAAGCCATTTACAACTTTTAAAGAGTCCATATCTTCAAATTTACGAGTTTCATTTTTGTACTCATCTACTTTTTGAATCTCATAATCTTCATAAAGAGTAAAAGCCAAACCCTCAGCTCCAGCACGACCAGTACGACCTATGCGATGTGTATATGTTTCCATCTCATGAGGCATATCAAAATTGACGACCATTGAAAGCTCTTTTATGTCAAGTCCACGAGCTGCAACATCTGTAGCTACTAACACACAACAAGATTTGTTAGCAAACTGGACTAACACATCATTTCTATCATACTGTTCTAAATCACCATGAATTGCAAGAGCATCTATCTTTTTATTTTGCAGGCTTGAAGCGATTGTATCTGCTTGAACTTTTGTATTACAAAATACTATTACATTTTTTGGTTTAAAGGTTGAGCATATATTTACAAGTGTAGATATTTTAGAATCATCTCTAACTTCATAAAAATACTCTGTTATTTTGTTTGCACTCTCTTTAGAAATAGTTTTAACGCTTATTGCATCTACTTGAATTTTTTTACTTATTTCTACAATTTCATCTGTGTAGGTTGCTGAAAAGAGTAGAGTTTGTCTTTGTTTTGGAGCAAAACTAAGGACTTCATTTATCTCTTCACTAAAACCCATATCTAACATTCTATCTGCCTCATCTAAAACAAGCATATCCAAGTCTTTTAAACTTAGCGTCTCTTTTTTAAGATGTTTTAGTATTCTTCCTGGTGTTCCAACAATAATATGTGCTCCATGACGTAGTGAACCCAACTGTGGACCAAAAGCAGTACCACCACAAAGTGTAAGAATTTTAACATTGTGAGTTGCACGAGCAAGTAAGCGTAATTCTTTTGCAACTTGATCTGCCAACTCTCTTGTTGGGCAAAGGATTAGAGATTGGACACGAAATTTCTTGACTTGTAGTTTTGTTAAAATTCCTATGCCAAAAGCAGCAGTTTTTCCACTACCAGTTTTTGCTTGAGCTATGACATCTTTTGAGTCTAAAATATATGGCAAAGATTCTGCTTGAATATCAGTCATATCCTTGTAGCCAATTTCATTTAGGTTGTGTAGCATCTCTTTTGAGAGAGCTAGTTTAGTAAAATTCATTAATTTATTAACCTTTTGTGGATTTCATAGATTCTTCAAAGCTTGACACTGCTTTCATACTTTTTAGTGAGATTTCAGTTATTTTCTTTTGGTCAAAATTATATCTTTTTACAAATTTTGATATTCCAACAATATTAAATGACTCTATATCTTTAATAAGGGCATAAACATCACCCAAAAGACCTTTATATTCAAGTAGTGCATCTTTCACTTCTTTATCTACATTCATATCTTCAAGTATCTTCTCAAGTTTAACACCAAAAACAGTATCTATTAGAGATAAGACTCCAACAAAATAAACTTGCCCTAAAGTACCATTGGCTCTGGCATCTGGAAAAATATCTTCAATAACACTTTCCATTAATTCTGTACGATTTTTTACCATTAACATCAAAGGAGACACTTCTATGTTTGAAGAAGCTGTATTTGAGTACATAATCAAAATCAACCATTGAGCAAGTGGTTTATTTCCAACAAGAGTTAATACATGACGAATAGATGAAATTTTATTTCTAAAGTGAAATGCTCCAGAATTAATATATTGAAGTAGTTGTAAAGTAACTACATGATTATTTTCAAACTCTTTAGTAATATCATCAATACTTGCTTCTTCCATCAAAAGTGTATAAAGTTTTAAGATATTAGCTTTAGACGCACTATATTTTGTATTTTCTAAAATTTGTGGCTTTGAGAAATAATAACCTTGAAATAATTTGCATCCAAGTTTTTTAGCCAATTGATATTTTTCATCTGTTTCAATTTTTGTAGCTATAACTTCAACATTATTTTTCTTTAAAAGGGTAACAATATTTTCTATGTATGAATCTTCTTTAAAATCTTCATTAAACTCTATTTTAATGTAGCTTATTGTTTCTAAAACATTTATATATTGTCCAATACTCTCTTTGTTGATAGCTATATCGTTAACTGCTAAAGTATAACCCAACTTTTTAAGTTCTTCAAATCTCTCAATAACTTTATCGTTTATATCTACATGAACCATTGAGAAAATAAAAAATTCTTTTGGAATTACAAATATTAGATCACTCATTAAAAATTTTTCATCTACTTTAATAAATGCTTTACGATTCCCTAAAATTGCTTGAGTTCCAAACCTATTTAAAATATTGTCCACAACAGAAGCGCTAACATGCTGATTGCTTTCAATCGTATGAGTAGCCCCTCCATCTCTGTATAGGATTTCATAAGAGTTCAAGTTTCCATCTAAATCAAGTATAGGTTGACGACCTAAGTATATATTTTGCATCTTCATCTCATTATTGTATAAAATTTCTATATTATAGTTTATTTACGCTATTTTTAAACTGATACATCATAATTGATGCTGCAACTCCTACATTTAAACTTCTAACATCATCAGCCATCTCTATTTCAACAATTTCATCACATAAATCTAGGACTTCCCTTGATAAACCAAGACCCTCATGACCCATAAGTAGCACCCATTTTTTTACTATCTTGACATCTGATAATTTTACAGAGTCCTCACTCACTTCTGCTGCAAAGATTTTGTACCCATCATCTTTTAAACTCTTTATTGTTTCAGAGATATCATCATAAATAGAAATTTTTAATTTTGATACATGACCCATAGAAACCCGTAAAGCTCTACGAGCGTAAGGGTGCGGGGCTTGTCTTGGTAACAAATAAGAGTTTATTCCTAATGCGGCAGCACTTCTAGCAATTGAGCCAACATTTTGAGTCGAAGTTATGTTATCTAACATAATTATATTTTCATCAAGTTTATCTAGTTGTAGCTCTTTTGGTCGTATTCCATGCATCATACAATTATGATGAATTTTATGTCCAACTATCTCTTGCATTTGCTTTTTATCTACAACAAATAACTTTGGCACTTTTTTAACTAAAGAGAAAAACTCATCATAATAATCTTGCGTAGCTAAAATACTTTTAACCTCTATATTTGTTTGTAAAAGTATGTTTACAACCTTTGGAGAATCAGCAATAAAGCTATTGTCTTCACTAAAAGCATTCTCTCTTAGCTGATGAAAGATGATTAATTCATCTGCATTTGAATCATTTATTGTTATTAGTTTCATAAAAATAGTTTAACATTTAAAAGTTACAAAAAAATTGTATAATAAAAAATAAAATTCTAAAAGGAAGACAACATGAAATATTTAGCTATTGCTTTAACTGTGTTACTCTTTAATGCTTGTGATTATAAAGAAGTAGATGAGGGTAAGGCTGCACCAAAATCTGCTATGAAATGTGGAGCTGGAAAATGTGGGGCTGCGATGATGGAGCAAAGTAAAAATGTACCTGAGAAAAAAGCACCAGCTATGAAATGTGGAGCTGGAAAATGTGGAGCTGCTATGATGGAGAAAAGCAGTGATTCAAATTAAGAACTTTGATGATTGAAGTTGCATATACATTAGTTGGTTTATTTTTTGGAGCTATTGGGGTTTGGATAGTATCGTCAAAACCTTTAAAAGAATCTCTAAAAATTAAACAAGCTCAACTAGAGATAAAAGATGAACTAACAAACAAACTAACTAACGAAAATTCTGTTTTAAATGAGCGTTTAAATAATTTAAATAAATCTCATGAAGAAAAAATACAACTTTTAGAAAAAAGCAAAGAACAGATGAAGTTAGAGTTTAAAGAACTTGCAGATAAAATTTTAGAAAATAACTCGCAAAAATTCTCTAATCAAAATCAAGAAAACATATCTAAAATGCTTGACCCAATGAAAGAGCAATTTAACAATTTCAAAAAGCAAATAAATGATGTTTATATAAACGAAGCAAAAGATCGCTCAGCACTTCAAGCAGAGATAAAAAGCATAAAAGAGATAAATGAGCAGATGAGCAAAGATGCTAAAAATCTTACAAATGCACTAAAGGGTGAGAGCAAGACTCAAGGTGTATGGGGTGAGATGATTTTAGAGAGTGTTCTTGAGAATTCTGGTTTAAAACTAGGTGAGCAGTATGAGCGTGAAGTTAGCCTTGAACATGAAAGTGATTCAAGTCGTTTCCGCCCAGATGTAATAGTACATCTACCAAATACTAGAGATATAGTAATTGATGCTAAAAACTCACTTACAGCTTATGAGCAGTACTCCTCAGCCTCAACAGATGAAGATAGAGAACTTTTTGCTAGTCAACATGTTGCTTCTATGAAAAAACATATAAAAGAGTTAAGTCAAAAAGATTATACAAAACTAAAGGGTGTTGAAACTTTAGACTTTATTTTTATGTTTGTACCTATTGAGAGTGCTTTACTTATGGCTATGGAGTATGATTCAACTTTGTTTGACCATGCTTTTAAAAAGAATGTCATTTTAGTTGGTCCAACTACACTAATGGTATCTCTTCGCGCAGTTGAGAATAGCTGGAAATATGAAGATCAAAAGAAAAATGCTCAAGAGATAGCAAAAAGAGCTGGACTTTTATATGATAAATTTGTTAGTTTTGTGGAGAGTGTTGAAAAACTTGGAAAACAAATAGTTACGGTACAAAAAACTTATGATGAAGCACATTCTCGTATGATTTCAGGAGCAGGAAGTATAACAAGTCAGTTTAATAAACTAAAAAAGTTAGGAGCAGCAACTAGCAAAGATTTGCCTGAACATATTAATAGAGCTATTGAAGATTAAATTTACGCTTCTAAAACATCTAAAATAGCATCAGCCACTCTAAATGAGTTTGCATAAATAGTCCAAGTGTAAGGGACACTTCCACCAGTTGGCATAAAACTTCCATCTGTAACATATAGATTCGATAGTTCATGAGCTTTACAGTTTACATCAAGCACAGAGCTTTTAGAATTTAACCCAAATCTACATCCACCAGCTACAAGATTTGGTGGTGGAGATTGAGAAATATTTACAAATATCTCTTTAGCCCCTAAATTTTGCAATACACTTTTAGCTTTTTTAGCCAAATACTTTCCAACTTTAATATCATGAGGATGGGAGTAGAGATTTATAGCACCAACATTAATCCCATATTTATCTTTTACCTCATCATCAATGCTTACATTACAAAAATCAGTAGGTAACCAGTCATTAAAAACCTCAAAAGTTAAAACCCTTGAGCTTGTTATATCTTTATGAATTTTTTCTTGAAGCTTTTTACCCCAGATAAGTTTACCCTTATCATACATAGCACGACTTGCACGAGATATGATGTTTGAGTGTTCAAATAAAAAGTCTATTGTGCCACCTTTATACTTTTTACCTTTATCACTATAGTTATACCAATCTTGTAAAGAGCGATTAAAAAATAAACCAGCCTCCATAAGTTTTTTACGCTGAGTCTCATCTAAATTCTCAAATCTTAAACGACCCTGCCCAACACCACCAGCAGAAAAGATAAGATTTTTACCAACTTGTCCACTATTGTTAGCTAATCCATTTTTAAAATATTTATTTTTTGAATTAAGCAAAAGTCTTGAACTCTCAATAGCTTGAGCTGCTAAAACAAAAATCTTAGCCTCGATAGTATGACTTTTCTTATCACTATCATAATAGTAAGCTTTTGTAACTTTGTTCTCATCACTCTCTAACTTATACACAAAAGCATCACTTATAATCTCTGCTTTACATTTTTGTAAAAGTGCAGCCCTAGCACTACCCTTTGCTCCAGTTGAACAACCATAAGATCCACAAAAATTAGAATATGAACAAGCGTTCCTATCAAGGGTATTTTTAGAAAGAATCGCCCTTGGTGTGGGGATACTTGTATAGCCCATATCTTTACAAACTTTATCAAAGTATTTTGTAGTAGCATTTACTTCAAGCATAGGGTAAGGATAATCATCCTCTATTCTTGGCTCTAAAAATTTATGTTTTACAACTTTTCCAGAGACACCAACTAGCTCCTCAACCTTGTCATAATATATCTCTAAATCTTCATAAGATATTGGCCAGTCAACTACATTTGCACCCTTTATCTCACCAAATTTACTCTTTAGTTTAAAATCATCAGGCTTCATTCTATGAAAATAACCACTCATGAGATTTGATGAACCACCAACCATTGAGCCATTCCAAAAACTCCAACTATGTTCCGCTCCAACATAACGTGTAAGCGTACCATCTTCATCTCTTTCATTTATCACATGTTGTTCATCTTTTAAAAGTGGTGTATAAATATCTCGCCTACAAACAGCTATCTCATCTTTATTGAAATCTTCCTCTTTTAAATAAGGACCTTTCTCAAGTACTACTACTTTAAATCCAGCATTTGAAAGCTCATAAGCTATGGGTGCGCCACCAGCACCACTCCCAACTATACATACATCATACTTCATAAAACAGCCTTAGTTGGTCTTGGAGTCCCACCTACATGATTTAGCCACTTCCAGCCACTCTCATCTACATTTCCACCATATATAGGATCACCAAGCATAGCTTCCATAATATATGTCATAATCATCGCCAACCAACTCTCACCCCAGTCACTATCTACAATCTCTTTAAGAACTTTATCTCTTTGTTTTGGACTAAGTTTTTCATATATTTTTTCATATTTATCTATCGCTTCTTCATTCAACCATTTAGCACCATCTTTAATAAACTCTTTATCCTCGTCCCTAACTCGTGAGTGGGATAAAATATTACTAAGATATATTCCAGCACTCACATCTTGCGTATTCATAGTGGGTAAATTATCTGTAAAAAGATCTCTTTGCACAACAACTATAGTTTGCAGAGGTGTAGTAGCAGCAAAAAGCTCACCTTTATAACTAAACATAAGCAAAGAGCTAAGAAAACCAACTTTTAAAAAATTTCTGCGTGATAAAAAATTCATCATTGATTATACTATTTTTAATTAATGAAATTGTTTATCTACTCTTATTTGCAAATAAACTTTATATTAAACTTAATACAATACAATATATTTGGAGTACTTAATATGAAAAAAAACTTAACCATAAGAAATTCAACAGCAGAATTTTTAATTTTTACAACTTCAAATACTCAAGATACTATAGAAGTAAAAGTAGAAGATGAAACAGTATGGCTAACACAAAAACTTATAGCTAAACTTTTTGATGTAAGTGTAGCTACTATAAATGAACATCTTAAAAATATATTCAAGACTCATGAACTAGAAAAAAATTCAGTTATTAGGAAATTCCGAATAACTGCTAATGATTCTAAGAACTACAATACACAACACTATAATTTAGAAGTAATTATCTCACTAGGATATAGAATAAACTCAAATAAAGCTACAGAATTTAGAAGATGGGCGACACAAGTTTTAAAAACTTTTGCAACTCGTGGATATGTACTTGATAATGAAAGATTAAAAAATGGTAACTTTTTAAATCCTCAATATTATAAAGATTTAATTGAAGAGATAAGGGATATAAGAGAGAGTGAAAGAAACTTTTATCAGCAAATCACAGATATTTATGCTACTGCACTTGATTATGATTTTAAAGCACCAACTACACAAGAGTTTTTTGCTACAGTACAAAATAAACTTCATTGGGCTATTCATGGTCATACTGCATCCGAATTATTAGTTAAAAGAGCCGACCACAAAAAAGAATTTATGGGACTAACAAACTGGAAAAAAGCTCCAGATGGAAAAATATTAAAATCAGATGTAGTAGTAGCTAAAAATTATCTCTCACAAGATGAAATAAAATCTCTAAACAGAATTGTAACTATGTATCTTGACTATGCAGAAGACCAAGCAGAAAGGAATATCCCAATGACAATGAAAGATTGGAGTAGTAAACTAAATGCTTTTTTACAGTTCAATGAACGCGATATATTACAAAATGCTGGAAAAGTTACAGCTACAATAGCCAAAGAGTTTGCTATAAGTGAATTTGAAAAATATAAAGTTATTCAAGATAAATCATATAAAAGTGATTTTGATAAATTATTAAAAGATATAGATTCTTTTTAAAAAAGGTAAAGTCATTACTGAATTAGCACTATTTTTTTCAGCTTTTTTAGCGGCAACTATATTGCCTTTTTCTTCTGAACTCGCATTTTTAACAGCTTTATCTTCTGATATGCCTGTAAATACTGCACTTTTTTTAGCTTCAAGTGGAAATATTTTAGCTATTATTTTTAACTATTTTTTAGGTTTTTGGCTTTATGAGAGAACAAAAACAAAACTTCTCTCATCTAAAGTTGGTAAAAAAGCTTATGATTACACTCACAAATATGGCTACTTTACCCTACTACTCTCATGGCTTCCAATCATTGGTGACCCAATCACTTTAGTAGCTGGAATTGTAAGATTAAACTTTATTTACTTTGTTATAATTGCAGGAATTTTACGATTTGCTAGATATTATTTTTTAGCACAAGTTTTTTAAAGGTTTTTTATGAAATATGATGTTTTAGTTGTAGGGGCTGGTGGTGCTGGTTTGGTAGCTGCTATAAATGCTTGTGAAGCTGGTGCAAAAGTTGCAGTACTAACAAAAGAGTATGCTACACGTTCACAAACTTGCATGGCTCAGGGTGGAATAAATGCAGCACTTGGTAACGCGGGTGAAGATAGCGTTGAAGCTCACATAACTAACACTTTAAAATCTGCCCATAACATAGCTCATGAAGATGCCATAAAATATCTATGTTCTCAAGCACCAGAGGCTGTAAAATGGCTAGATAGTATTGGTGTATGTTTTTCTCGCAATCAAGATGATAAAATTGCTCAAAGAACACTAGGTGGTGCTTCAGCTCCTCGTGCTTGTTATGCACAAGATTATACAGGTTTAAAAATACTCCATACGCTTTATGATAGATGTAATGCACTTGGTATAGAGATACTAAATGAGAAATTTTTACTAGAAATCATAACAAACGAGATGGATAACAAACAAAGTGTTTGTGGTGTTAGTGTTTTAGACAAAAGAACTTCAGAGATTGAAATTTATGAAACAAAATCAGTTATTTTAGCTACTGGTGGCTACTCCCGCATTTACGATACTCACTCAACAAATTCAGTATCTACTACTGGTGATGGAATAGCTGTAGCGCTTAGAGCTGGTGTGAAACTTAGTGATATGGAGTTTATTCAGTTTCATCCAACTGCCATGAAAAACTCAGCAATCCTCATCTCTGAATCAGCCCGCGGTGCTGGTGGACATTTGTTAAATTCAAAAGGAGAGAGATTTACAAATGAACTTTTACCTCGTGATGAAGTAGCTCGTGCTATTGATGAACAAATAAAAATGGGTGAAGATGTTTTTTTAGATATTCGTCATCTAGGGGAAGCTTTTATAGATGAGGAACTTCCTCAAGAAAGAAAACTAGCTAAACTTTATGAAGGAATTGATCCTGTTTATGAGCTTATACCCATAAAACCAGTAGCACACTACACCATGGGTGGCATAGAGGTTGATGAAAACAGCATGACAAATATAGCTGGACTTTTTGCAGCTGGTGAATGTGCAAACCATAGAGTTCATGGAGCAAATAGACTTGGAGGGAACTCTCTTTTAGAACTTATTGTTTTTGGTAAACAAGCTGGTATTCAAGCTAGTAAATTTGCTAAAGAATGTACTTTAGATAAAAAAAATATACAAAATACTAAAATTTTAGATGAGATTAAAAACTATACAAATGAGATAGATTTTTACAAAGAACAAAAAAAATTAGCTGACTTATTTTATGTTCATGTAGGAATTAAAAGAGATAAAAAAGATTTAGAAAAAGTTTTACATGAAGTGGAAAAATTAAAAAATCAACTACATAAAATGGGTGTTAAAGATAAATCTAAAGTTTATAACACAAACCTAATTGAGTTTTTAGAGTTTAAAAATATTTTAGAACTAAGCCAAATTGTTTTACTCTCTGCCATAGCAAGAGATGAGAGTCGTGGAGCGCATTATCGTATTGATAAACCTCATGAAGATGAAAAATTTGCTAGACATACTGTTGTAGATTTAAAAGGAGTTTTACACTATGAAAATTAAAATCCAAAGAGAAACTCTTGTAGAGTATGAAGTAAAAAACAGTGATAAAACACTTTTAGAGGTACTAAATGACATAAAAATAAATCAAGATAATTCTTTGGCATTTTCAAGTGGTTGCAGAAGCTCAGTTTGTGGCTCATGTGCTGTTCGTGTCAATGAAAAAGAGGTCTTAGCTTGTTCTTATCATGTAAAAGATGGGGATGTTATCACTCCACTTAAAAATAGTGAAATACTACGTGATTTAGTAGTAAATATGGACAAGGCACTAGAGTTTAACAAAAAAGCAAAAGCCTATCAAAGTTTGCTATCTCATGAAGAATCACTAAGTATTGAAAATGAGAAAATAAATGAGGTACAAAGTGACTGCATACTTTGTTCTTCCTGTTATAGTGCTTGTCCTGTTTACGCTGTAAATAGTGAATTTTTAGGACCATTTGCACTAACTAGAGCTTGGAGATATGTTAGTGATAAACGAGAAAATAAAGCTGAGGAAAAAATAGACACTATTCAAACTAACGGTGTTTGGGACTGTACACTTTGTAATGAATGTACAGTAGTTTGTCCACAAGGCATTTCCTCAAAAGCAGATATTGAAAAACTACGTGCTAGAAGCTCTATGCAGGGTTATATGGATCCAAATTTTAGTAACTTTGGTGGTGGCTTTGGTTTTGATGGGAGTCCTAGTTTTTAGTAAAAAAGTGTTTTCTATGTTATAATATTTCTTATGAAAACTATATACTCGTTAATATTTACATTTGTACTAAGTATATCAGCACTTACCTATGTAGAAGTGATTGAGTTCAATAAACGTGTATCTGCTCTTGTGACGAATGAAGAAGAACTTGTTAGCATTACTTACAAAACAATTATTGATGCTTATGAAAAAAATGCAAATATTTTATTTAACACAGTTATCTCAAATGAAAAAATCTTAAAAATATTTTATAAAGCCTCAACTACTAAAGATAAAGAAGTACTAAAAACTTGCAGACAAAAACTTTATCTTAGCCTTTTAAGAGAGTACAATACTTTAAAACCATTTGACATAAAACAACTTCACTTTCATCTTAAAAATAACGATAGCTTTTTACGCTTTCATAGACCTGCAAAATTTGGTGATAATTTAACAAAAGCTAGAAAAACTGTAGCTTTTGTAAATAAAGAGCATAAAAATATAAGTGGATTTGAAGAGGGTAAAATATTTAATGGTTATCGTTTTGTTTTTCCTTTAAGTTATAAAAATGAGCATATGGGTAGTGTTGAGATTTCTATCTCTATGAATGCTATTATTAAAGCTATTCGACATAATTTAAAATCAGATATTAACTTTATTATGAGTAAAAAAATAGTAGGAAACAAAGTCTTTAAAAATGAAAAAAGCAACTATATTGCTTCAGATATTAGTCCAAATTTTTTATATGAAAAGTCCATTCATGCTTCTAGTAACTCTGATATAAAAAAATACTTAGATAATTATGACTTTAAAGGTAAAGATTTAGAAACTATTTTAAGTACTGGTAAAATTTTTACATTTATATCAACATTTAAAGATACAAGTAAAATAATTACTTTTTACCCTATAAAAAATGTAGTAACAAAACAAACTGTTGCTTATATTGTTTTACAAAAGAAAAGTAATGAAGTTGCTGCTTTAAAAAGTGTTTTATATACAGTTTGGTTTAGCCTTGTATTTGTTATTATCTTAGCATTAGTTGCTTACTACAGAGTTAAACGCTCACAAGAGATAGCATATATGGCTACACAAACAAAAAGCCTATTTTTAGCAAATATGTCTCATGAGATACGAACACCAATGAACGCAATCATAGGTTTTTCAGATATTTTAATAAAAAGTGATTTAGATGAAAATCAAAAAAAGCATCTCTCTTACATCAAATCTTCATCATCAAATCTTTTAGCCATTATTAATGATATTTTAGATTTTTCAAAAGTTGAAGCTGGAAAACTTACCTTAGAAGAGATACCTTTTAACATGAAAGAGCTAACTCAAAATTTACACTCCATTTTAGATGTAATGGCTAAAGAAAAAGACTTAACTTTTTTACTAAAGTATAACACTCCTTATGATGGTGATATTATTGGTGACCCAACAAGGGTTGGTCAAATAATCATAAATATTGCAAACAATGCTATCAAATTCACTTCTCATGGCTCTGTAAAAATATTTATAACTACTTTAAATGAAACACTAGATGCCATTGAATATCAAATAATCATAAAAGATACTGGTATTGGTATGTCTAAAGAAACCGTTGCAAAACTTTTCACTTGTTTTGAACAAGCAGATAGTTCAACAAATAGAAAATATGGTGGTACTGGACTTGGCTTATCAATCACAAAATCATTAATTAATATGATGCGAGGCAAGATAGATGTACGCTCTAAAGAGGGTGAAGGCTCTGAATTTATAGTTAGTATAAAAACTCAAAAATATTTTAATAATACAAATGATTCTAAAGCATTAAATCAAGAAAATACAGATATTGACTTAGGTTCTCTAGCTATTTTAGTAGTTGAAGATAATAAAACAAACCAAGTCCTTATAGATATCATTCTTGATGAATATGGCATAGATGCAGATATTGCGAATAATGGTTTAGAAGCTGTAAATATTTTAAAAGAAAAAACTTATGATTTAATTTTGATGGATATCCAAATGCCAAATATGAATGGTTATGAAGCCACTAAATTTATACGCGATAAAAAATCAGATGTTATCAATCATGAAGTAGAGATAGTAGCCCTATCTGCAAATGCAACTGTTGAAGACATAAAACTCTCTAGTGCAGCTGGTATGAACAATCATCTTTCAAAACCAATAGAGGCTAAAAAGCTTCATGAGGTTTTAGTGCAAAATTTAAAAAAAAAGGAAAAAACTAATGGCTAAAGAACACTCATTTGATATAAGTGCAAAGATAGATATGCAAGACTTTAAAAATGCTATAAATATGGTAGATAGAGAGGTTTCAAATCGTTATGACTTCAAAGGTACTACTTATGAAGTAAACTATAATGAAAAAGCTAAAACCTTAGTTTTAGTAGCTTCAAGCGATAATAAACTAGATGCTCTAAAAGATATAGTAGTTGCAAAGTTTTTAAAACAAGGGCTTAGTTCAAAAGTTTTAGATGAGTTAAAAGTTGAAGACTCTAGCGGAAACAACCGTAAAGTAACTTTTAAAGTAGTCGATTATATAGAATCAAAAGAGGCTAAAAAGATAACAGCTGAGATTAAAAAAATGAAACTAAAAGTAAATGCTCAAATAGAGGGTGATTCCATCCGAGTAAAAGGTGCCAAACTTGATGACTTACAAAAAGTTATGAAGATGGTTAGAGAAGCTGAGTGGGATGCTCCTTTAGTTTTTGAAAACATGAGGTAAGTTAAAATATGGCAAAATATACAGTAGCAGATGCAGCAACAAAACTTGGTGTTTCAAAAGAAGCAATTCATAATCGTATAAGAAGAGGCTCTTTGGAGTCTGTTATTGAAAATGGTATAAAGCTAGTAATAATGGGGGTAAATACTTTTTCAAAAACATCCACAAGAACTAAAACAAACACTACAAAAAAATCAACTCCTCATGTAGATGATAGATACTATAAACTCTTAGAAGAGCAAAATGCAAAACTTCAACAAAAAGTTGAAACTTTAGAGGGTGAAACTAGAAGTTTACGTGATCAAAAAGAGATGATGCTCATAGAAGAAAGAAAAAAGATTGAACAAATTTATAAAGAAAAAGATGAACAATTAAAAAATATTTTAAATGCAATAAGCTCAAAATTTATGCTAAATGCTCCAAAATCAGATATACAAGAAGTTGAAGATATTGTTGAGGCTGAAGTTCATGAAGAAGAAATAGAGAAAAAAGAGAGTAGATTAATCTCTTTAAATAAGCATATAAAAAATCAAAACTTCTCAAAGAAAAAAGCTCAAAAAATAAAAGATAAGTTTAAAAAAAGAGCCAATGATGATAAAAGAATCATAACTATTGGTAAAAAAATATATATTGATTTAATCAAATATGATTATAGCGACTTATCACTATAAGTCATAAAGCTTAGATGAAAGTTTTAAAATACTGAGTAGCTCTTGCTTCAAGCCAGTACTTTGGCTTAAACAAACTTCCATCAACAAAACCAACATGACCACCATATTTTGATATCTCTAACTCTACAAAACTAGATACCTCATCTTTACTTGGCATCATGTCAGCTGACATAAAAGGATCATCAAGTGAATGAATAAGTAAAGTGTTAGTTTTAATATCTTTTAAAAACTGCTTTGAAGAACATTTTTCATAATAATCTTCAGCTGATTTAAAACCATTAATTTTAGATGTATAAGCCTCATCAAATTCCCAAAATGTTTTTAAGTTTTTAACATCTTGTTTTTTTAAGCCTATCAAAGACTCTATATCATGAGTATCGTACTTTTGTTCTAAAAGTTTGTTTAAATCATCAACTAAATGTTTTTGATAAAATTTTGAGAAACCCTTATTTATGCTATTTGCACATACATCTAGCATGAGAGGGGCAGATACAGCTATCGCCGCTGTTAGTGGGCTATCATCTTTTAACTCACCTAAGAGTTTTAATAACATATTTGCTCCCAAAGAGTAGCCAATACCAAAGAGCTTAATTTGAGAGAATCTTAATTTTATACTATTTATATATTCTAAAGCATCATCAGTTTTTCCACTATGATAAGCTTTAGCTTTTAAATTCATCACACCAGAACATGAGCGAAAATGTACAACAACAGAATCAAAACCATTTTTATCAAACTGCTCCATCATCCCTTGAATATATGCTGATTTATAAGAACCAGCAAGACCGTGAAAAAGCATAACAAGTGGTTTGTTAGTTTTGTTAGTCGGTTTGTTATACCAATAACATTCTATAAAATCACCATCACTTAGATTAAACTTTTCTACAAAAAAATCATGAGGTGGAAATTTTCTAAAAAATGAAGCATATACAGTTTGTAAATGTCTATTTTTTAAGAAAAATGATGGGGAAAATACTTGTTTCATAAGTGAAAGTTTAGCAGATTTTTAGTTACATTAGCTATAATCTAAAACTTAAAAAATATTGGGGATAATTACATGAAAAGAAAAAAAATATATAATCCAGAATCAACAGAAAGCGTAAATGATAGAAAGGTTTTTGGTGGAAATCCAACAGGAATATTTGAACTAAATAACATAAAATATCAATGGGCATATAATCTTTGGGAAGTTATGCTAAACAATACTTGGTTTCCAAAAGAAGTTGATATGACTCGTGATGTAAATGATTATAAAAATATTACATCTGATGAAAAAGCAGCTTATGACAAAGCTCTTTCTCAACTTATCTTTATGGACTCACTACAAACAAATAATCTTATTGACAATGTAAACCCTTATGTAACTTCTCCAGAAATCAACCTTATTCTTGTTCGTCAATCATTTGAAGAGGCTCTTCACTCTCAATCTTACGCAGTTATGGTTGATACAATTTCAACAAATTCTGAAGAGATTTATGATCTTTGGCGAACTGATATGATGCTTAAAACTAAAAATGATGCGATTTTTCGTACTTATGATGCTCTTTCAGTAAATCCAACTGAACATAACTTTGTAAAAGCTTGTTTTGCAAACCAAATCTTAGAGGGAATCTACTTTTATAGTGGTTTTGCTTACATCTACACTCTTGCTCGTTCAGGAAAGATGCTTGGAAGTGCGCAAATGATTAGATTTATCCAACGTGATGAAGTAACACATCTTGTTCTTTTTCAAAACCTTATAAATACTCTCAGAAAAGAGCGTCCAGACCTTTTTACAGAGCAATTAAAAGCTGAAGTTATTGCAATGTTTGAAGAAGCTGTAAAACTTGAAAGTGACTGGGGTAAGTATATTACTCAAGGTCAAATTCTTGGTTTAACAAATGATATAGTGGATCAGTACATTAAATACTTAGCAGATGAAAGACTTTCAGCTGTTGGATTTGACAAACTTTATAATGTTGATAATCCAATTAAATGGGTTGATGATTTTGCAAAATTCAATGACCAAAAAACTAACTTTTTTGAGGGTACTGTAACTAACTACTCAAAAGGTTCACTAACTTTTGATGATGATTTTTAGCAAAAACCCCTTGTAGGAGCAAAGATTTACAAAGTAAATCTTTAGCCCGAAAAGGAAGAAGATTTTTGTGTATAAATAAAGGAGATAAAATGGCACATATAGATTTACCAGACTTTGAAGATATGAGTCCTGCTATTCAAGATAAAGCTCGTCCTATTTTAGAAAAAACAGGACAACTTGGAGAAATATTTAAACTTTTAGCAATAGATGAAAAAGTTTATTTTGCGACTGATTTTATGATTCAGAAATATCTTCTTGATGAAACTACTCTTTCTTATGATATAAAAGAAGCTATAGCACTTTTAATATCTAAAGAAAATGGCTGTACAATGTGTGTAGATGTACATAAAAGCATCGCAAAAATGCTAGGTCTTACAGAAGAAAGAATAGAAGAAATACTAAAAGGTGTTGAGTCTATAAACACAAGTGATGAAGAAAAAGCACTTTTAAACTTTTGCATAAAAGCATCAAAAAAAGATAATTATAAAATTTTAAAACAAGAAATAGAAGATTTAAAAACTATGGGTTATTCTGATGTACAGATTATTGAAGCTGTATCAATCACTGGATATTTCAACTATATAAACACTCTTTCTAATGTTTTTGCTCTTGGTCAATAAAGGTTTAAATAGCTATGTACAAACTAAACTCTTTACTTTTTGATACACTTAAAAAAGATTATGTTTCTAATTTAGAAACACTTTTAAAACTTGTAAACAACACAAGTTCAAAATCTCTAATAGTAGCCCCTGAAGTATGTTTAACATCTTATGATTATGCTAATTTTGATGAGATGCTAGAGTTTGCAGCAGTAGCTAATGAAGCAGTAAAAAAGGCTTCACAAGACAAAATAATTATACTTACTATGATAGAAAAAACAGATGATGGCATTTTCAACTTTGCTAAAATTTTTCATAATGGTAAGATTGTTTTTAAACGTTCAAAAGCTAAATTATTTCGTTTTGGAGATGAACATAAGTTCATGAGCGAGGGTAATGAAAATAATGTTGAAATAGTTGAAGTGGATGGTATTAAGATAGGTGTACTTATCTGTTTTGAACTTCGCTTTAAAGATTTTTGGCAAAAGCTAGAGGGTTGTGATGTTATAGCTATACCATCTTGGTGGGGAGTTTTACGGACTCAAAATTTCAAAACACTAACACAGGCACTAGCTATCATGAACCAATGTTATGTAGTAGCATCTGATTCTTTAAATAAAGAGTGTACAAAAATGAGTGGAATTATTACACCAATGGGTGAAGTTCAAAGAAATATTGATAAACCTTGCTTAGAAGTGAAGTACGATATAAATGAAATTAAAAAAATGAGAAAATATATGGATGTAGGAATTGGATAGAATTACAGCTACAAAAACAGCAAGATTAGCAGATGATTGCAATAAAATATTTCCGCTTGAGTCAAGGGTTATAGAAGCAATATCTAAAACAAATAGGGAAGCTTTTGTACCAATGGGATTTAAGCATAATGCTTATAAACTAGATGCCCTACCCTTAAGTTCAGCACAATGGATAAGCTCACCACTAACAGTTGCAAAAATGACTCAATACCTCATCCCTCAAGGTGCTGATAGAGTTTTAGAAATTGGCTGTGGCTCTGGTTACCAAGCAGCTGTATTATCCCACTTATTTCGTGGTGTTTTTACCATTGAGCGTATTGAAAAGCTCATGATAGAAGCAAAAAATCGTTTTAGAAAACTAGAAATTAACAATATTCATACTCGTACAGATGATGGTCAAAATGGCTGGATTCAGTACGCTCCTTATGATAGGATTCTTTTCTCAGCTACGGCAAAAGAGATACCAAAAAAATTATTTGATCAACTTTGTGATGGTGGTATTTTAGTAGCACCCATACAAAAAGGAAACAAGCAAATCATAACCCGTTTTACTAAAAATGGTGAGATTATAGATGAAGAAGAACTTGAGGAGTGTGATTTTGTTCCAGTTCTTGATGGTGTTTTAAAGTAAAGCTTTTTATTGTAAAATACTACTAATACAAATCTAGGATAAATTAATGGAAGATATTTATGGCATAAAGTACTCAAAACCTGAAGTAATCTTGATGCAAGAAACAGGAATTGGTGTCGCTGAAACTGCAGCTAGAACTTGCTACGATTCATTTGATAGTAGTGAAAATGAATCAATTAGACATATTAAAAATAATCTTCCAAACAAAGAAATTTGCCAAGATATAAACAATATTGGGGACTCAAACCTTTTAGATGATTTAGCATGGACATATTTTCACCACTCCATTTTAGAACACGCAAACCTCTCCTTTTTAATTCGAGGGACTAGTCGTGGAGTACTTCAAGAACATGCAAGACATCGCATACAAGCCATAAGTGTTAGAAGTACTCGCTATACAATGAGTTCAATCATAAATGCTTTTTGTGCCTCTAAAACAAATGATGATAAAGAATTTTTTATAAATAAAGTTCTCGGATTTGATATGTTTGTAACAGCAGATGAAGAGTATAACAAGATTGAGATTTCTGGGATTTACGATAAGCTAAAATTTCAAGCGAGTAAACTAGAGGACTTTTACTCTATTGCAGTTGCAAAATCTTCACTAAGCTTTTTAGAAGAGTTCAAAGGTGATAGTGAGGCTCTTTTTGATGCCCTTGAAGCTGGAAAGAAAAAGCGTAATGTTGGTGATGCATTTAAGCATATAATTACTGATAATGTAAAAGTAGATATGGTTGTAACCTTTAATCTTAGAAGTTTGAAAAACTATCTTACTCTTCGTAATAGTGGTGCTGCATTTTTTCAAATCCGTTGGCTTGCTCAAGAGATGATGAGAAAAACACCATCAAAATACTTGGATTTGATAATAAAAAAAAGTTAAAATTAAAAAAAGGATAATTAGATGAGTGATGTATGTGAATTATGTGGAAGTAGTGAAGAATTAGGTGAAATGATTATAGATGGAGCAAACAATGAGGCAAATGTAGTAATTTGTTCAGTTTGTAAAACTCAAATTGATAACGAAGAGTTAGATGAAAATCATTTTAACTGCTTAAATGATTCTATGTGGAGCGAGAACTCTGCTGTAAAAGTTTTAACTTATAGACTTTTAAACTCTCTTGGTCGTCAAGATTTACTAGATATGATGTATTTAGAAGAAGATGAACTTAAATGGGCAGAAGCAGGAATCAGCAATGAGGAAAAACTTGTATATAAAGATGCAAATGGTGTGACAATTCAAGCTGGTGATACTGTAGTTATCACTAAAGATTTAGATGTAAAAGGTACTACTTTTGTAGCTAAGCGTGGAACAGCCGTTCGTAATATTTCACTAGTTCATGGAAATGCTGAACTTATAGAAGGTCGCGTAAACGGTGTTAAAATTCAGATACTTACTAAATTTTTAAAGAAATCATAAACCGTGGAATCTAGCCAAAGATTTCATAAGATTGATAAAGATTTTCGCAACCCTTTTGCTAGGGATAGGGACAGAATTATCCACTCTGGAAGTTTTAGAAAATTAGAGTATAAAACTCAAGTTTTTTTAAACCAAGAGGGAGATTTTTTTCGTACCCGTTTAACTCACTCTATTGAAGTTTCTCAAATTGCACGCTCTATAACCTCAAATCTAGGTTTAAATGAGTCTTTGGCTGAAGCGATTGCTCTAGCTCATGATTTAGGACATACTCCATTTGGTCATGTTGGAGGAGACACTTTAGATGAGTGCTTAAAAGCAGATGGTTTTAACAATGGTTTTGAACATAACTTTCAAAGTTTTCGTGTAGTAACTTCTCTTGAGAAAAGATACAAAAGCTTTGATGGATTAAACCTAACTTTTGCTACTTTAGATGGAATACTAAAACATTCATATCCATACAGAAAAAGTTTTTTACCAAATATCATAGATGAAAAATTCAATCTTGATAATCATCCATCAATTGAAGCGATGATTGTTGATCGTGCTGATGAGATAGCATATATTAGTCATGATATTGACGATGGTATAAACTCAGGTCTTATCTCTTTTAGTGACTTAGAGGGCAATGAACTTGTAGATGAAATTTTACAAAAAGTAAAAGCTGAGGGAATTACAGCAGATGAAGATGAGATGTTTAGATATCGTTTCAGCTCACATCTAATTAATCATTTAGTTTACTCACTACTAGATTATTCAGAAAATAAAATTATTCAAAAGGTAGAAATACCGGTTGGTTTTGAACCTGAATTAGAAACAAAAATAAAAAAACTTAAAAAGTTACTTTTTTCTAAACTTTATCAGCATAAAAAGATAGTTGTTAAAATGTTTGCAGGAAAACAAGCCATAAAAGGTTTATATAGTGGTCTTATGCAAGAAGATAAAATGTTACCAAAGTTTTACTATGAGCAATTAAAAAGTAGAAATAAACATAGAGTCATATCTGATTACATAGCATCAATGAGCGATAGACACGCACTTAGTTTTTATAATGAAATGTATGGGAAGTTGTAAAAGTATTTAGTAATAATAAGCCCGAAGGCTTACTACTATAGGCGTGATTCGTAACGTCTCATCATATAAAGACGTTTAAGCATTTTCTTACGAGAAGCTATTTTGAATTTCTTACGCTTTTCAGTTTCCGTTTCATGGAAACGGCGAGCACGAGCTTCAGTAACGATTAAGTTACGGTCAGTCTGCTTCTTGAAACGGCGGTAAGATGCATCAAAGTTATCATCAGAACGTAGTACAATACCAGGCATATCACATCACCCACTTTCTTTAAAATATAATGTCCGAAAACATTTGAATGAAATTATAGCTAAATATTCATCTATTACCTAATCATTATTACAAATTATGATATACTTTTGTTTATATTATAATAAAAGGAAAGTTATGGCAGTTGATAAAGCTTGTGATAATAAAAAATGTATGAGTTCTAAAGATTGTGCTAGACATCAAGCATATCTTGATGGTGATGAAAACTATAAAACATTTAAAGGCACAGAAGTTAAAGCTTGTGGGCAATTTATACAAAAATAATGAAAACTTTACTAATATTACTCTTTTCATTAAGTTCATTATTTGCATCATCAAGTACTAGCATAGCTCAAAAAGAGTTACAAAAGCAGATGCAAAAAGAGCAAAAATATGCAAAAGAGCAAAAATTTTATCAAAAAAAAGATTATGATTTAAAATCAATGGAAGTAAATCTTGATTCTTTGAGTTCTATTCCAGATACTGAAGATGAAGATGATTTTGATATGGATGATGTTTATTAGACTTAGATTTAGAAGTCAGTTATAAGTAGATAAAAGATATAATTTACTTATGATTGCACAAGATTCCATAGAAGCCCTAAAAGCACGACTTGATATTGTTGATGTGGTGGGTTCGTATGTGGAACTTAAAAAAGCAGGGGCAAACTACAAAGCACCCTGTCCATTTCATGATGAAAAATCACCCTCTTTTGTAGTAAGCCCATCTAAACAAATTTATCATTGTTTTGGTTGTGGCGCTGGTGGAGATAGTATCAAATTTACTATGGAATACGAAAAGCTTAACTATCCAGAAGCTTTAGAAAAACTTGCACAAAATTACAATTTTTCACTTACATATACCGATAACAAACATAATAAACCTCGTTCACAACTTATGGATAAAATAAATGAATATTACATAAATCTTTTAAGCTCCAAACATACAGCAAATACCTATGTTAAAGAGCGTGGAATTTATGAAAGTAGTGTTGAGAAATTTGGAATTGGGTATGCCCCTGATTCTAATGCAACGATAAACTATTTAAAATCACAAAGCTTTTCCATGAGTGAAGCTGTTAGTATGGGTGTTATAGGCTACAATGAAGAAAACAGAAGTACTTATGCAAGATTTATTGAACGCATAACTTTTCCTATTCATTCAGCAAATGGTAGTGTTGTTGGTTTTGGTGGTCGTACCATTACAAATCATCAAGCAAAATATGTAAACTCACCTGAAACACAATTTTTCAATAAATCTCGTCTTTTATATGCCTACCATCATGCAAAACAAACCATACATAAAACAAAAGAGATAATCATAACCGAGGGTTATCTTGATGTTATAATGCTTCATCAAGCTGGTTTTAACAACGCTGTAGCAACTCTTGGTACTGCTCTAACAGAACAACATTTACCACTTTTAAGAAAAGGCGAACCTAAAGTTATAATGGCTTATGATGGGGATAAAGCTGGTCGAGGGGCTGCACTTAAAGCATCAAGACTACTCTCAGCTAGTAGCTTTAATGGTGGGGTTGTTATCTTTGGCGATGGACTAGACCCAGCAGACATGGTAAAAGATGCCCGTGTTGAAGAATTAGCGACTATGTTTCACTCACCAAAACCATTTATTGAGTTTGTTTTAGAGGAGATTTTATCTCTTTATAATTTAAGTGATCCAAAAGCAAAAGAGAGTTGTATGCAAGAGGGTATAGCCTATTTAAAAACACTCAGCCCAATACTTCAAGAGGAATATAAATCATTTTTAGCTTCAAGACTTGGGATTAGCCCATCATTTGTTAGACTAACAAAACAAACTAACACTAACCAAACAGCCACATCCTTACAAAAAAATACACATAAGGATATGTGGGAGTTAAGCCTCATAAAAACAGTGCTTGAAAAACCTCATCTAATAAATCAAATCCTAGATGTCCTTGACCCATCACTTTTACAATTTCATTCGTATGAATTTTCTCTTGCACTATCTGCAAAGGTAGATGACCCTGCACTCATGGCAATAGCAGTAGATGAACAAATAAATGCTCTTAAAGATGAAGATGCTCTAAAAGCAGAACTTTTAACATTTTTAACAAAATATTATGAACGTGAATTAAAAAAAGTAAATATGGCTCATGGTATCTCTTTTGAAGAAAAAGCCTTTTATATTCGTAAATTTCGTGGGAAAATAAGCACCTTAAAAAAAGGTGAGTTAGTAAGTTTTAACAATTAATCCTTTTTAGGCTTTATCGCTTTAATACTTATCTTTTTACCCTTTGCTTTTGGAGCATCCCATTTATTTTTCTCTTTTTTATCAAATTTAGAGTTTTTATCTTCATATTTTTTATCAAAAGGTTTTTTTACTCTATCTTTATTTTTAAGTATAGCCTTTTCTTTTTCTTCTTCTTTTTCTAATTCTTCTTTAAACTTATATTCAGCTTTTGGTTTCTCTTTTGCAATTGTAAGTTTTAAATCATCATGAGCAAACCCTTCAACCTCTTCAATACGGATAACCTTACCAATATATGTTTCAATAGGATAAAGCTCTTTTTGCTCTGTAGCATCTAAAAGAATTATTGCACCCTCTTTTGCACGAGATAATCTTGCCATGTAAACAACAGCAGCAGATGGAAGATTATATGAAATCAGTAAATCACATGAAGTATCTTTAGAGTTGTATAACTCCTTATCGCTCATGATAGTAACATTTTGACTAGCCAAACTTTGTAACTCTTCATTTATCTCACATGAGATTATAAGTATATTTGTATTTTCATTTTTAGAAATAATAAGATTTAGAAGTTTAAGTTTTCTCTCATTGGGACAAGGATGGATACGATGTTTATTGTGTTTTATGGCTATTTTTATTTCTGACATGATTTGTCCTGCTGAGTTATTTTTGAAATTATACTCTATCTTGGCATAAAATATAGGTGATTGTAAAATTTATTGCTAAAATACGCTTATGAAAAAAGCATTACTCATCTCAGCCATAGCATCTTCACAAGGTAAAACTCTACTTACAATGGCTCTTTTACACCATTATAAAAATAAAGTTAGACCTTTTAAATGTGGACCAGATTTTATTGATCCACTCTTTCATGAGAGTATTGCACAAATTCCATCTGTAAATCTTGATGGATATATGATGAATGAAAAACAATTAAAATGGCTTTTTCACAAATACTTTGATAAAGAAGTAGCTATTTGTGAGGGTGTTATGGGTTTTTATGATGGGATGGATAAAGGCTCATCAGCTTACGATATTGCAAAAATATTAGATATTCCAACACTTTTAATCTTAGATGCTAGTGGAAGCTACATAACAATCGCTGCCATTTTAAACGGCATGAAATCTTTTAGAGAAGATAACACCATAAAGATAGTAGTTTTAAATAAAATTTCATCAAAAATGCACTTTGATTTAGTAAAAAAACATATAGAATTAGAATGTGATGATATTATTGTAGCTGGTTGGATAGAAAAAAATCTAACTACTTTAAATTCTCGTCATTTAGGGCTAGATTTAGAGGAGTTGGACTCAGAGAACTTAGATATAGTTACAAAAGATGTACTAAAATATATAGATATTTCTCTACTAGAATCTGCAATGGATATAAAGGTTCAAAAGATAGAGGATTATCCATTTAAAAAAATACTCAAAAAAGATGAAAAATGTGTAGTTGTTAATGATAAAAACTTCTCTTTTTTGTACCATGATAATTTAGAATATCTAAAAGAGCTTTATCATGAAGTTATTTTGATAGATAGTACAAAAGATGAACCTATTCCAAAAGATGCTAACAAAGTCATAATTGTAGGTGGCTATGTAGAAACTCATGAGAGTTATGAAAGAGTAAAAAACTCAAATAATTTTAAAAACTCACTAATATCTCATGTAGAGGCTAAAAAAGAAGTTTACGCAGAATGTGCAGGGCTTATTTACCTCGGTAAAAAAATAGATGATAAAGAGATGAGTGGCATACTTGACATTGAGTTTAAACTTGGTGAAAAAAGAGAGCGACTCGGTTACTACGAAGCGCTTGATTATGATACGCAAGAGATTCAAAAAGGTCATGCTTTTCACTACTCATACATCATAAAAGCCCCCAAAGCTAAAATAGGGCTTTATAAAATGAGTAAAAAAACCATAAAAGATGGCGGTTATAAAAAAGATAATATAATAGCAACTTACTTACATACAATGTGGAGAGTTTAAAAAATGTGTGCCTACTATGACGATGAACAAAAAATTAAAAAGGGCGACAAAGCTCTTTATGAAAATGAAAAAATAACTATAATTTCGGCTAAACATATTAAACAAAACCGTACTATGGATATTGTTTATACATTTGAGAATAAAAATGAAGAAATTTTGCTAAACATACCCTACAAAACTGCTGGATTTGGACTAAGTCTAATAATGAGAGAGATAAAACAAGGATAAAAATGAGTTTTAAGTTACAAGAACCACCTATAAGTTTAGGCGATGCAATAAGTGTAAAATCGTTTGAGATGATTCATGAAGAAGCTGTTGAGTATGAGGGCTTTGATAAGTTTGATGAAAATGAAAAAGCTTTAGTTGAGCG
>Ga0256826_1000280_pt1 | contig 29480 bp, 28 predicted proteins | sample CV79metaG_FD_185975 | JGI IMG/M metagenome (GOLD analysis project Ga0256826, IMG submission 185975) | Hydrothermal vent microbial communities from East Pacific Rise, Pacific Ocean - CV79 | ecosystem: Environmental > Aquatic > Marine > Hydrothermal vents | place: Pacific Ocean: East Pacific Rise...
CAGTTGGTAGAGCACTGGTCTCCAAAACCAGGTGCCGGGGGTTCGAGTCCCTCTTGGCCTGCCACAATTAAAAGGTAATTACAATGGAAAAATTAACAACATATTTTACACACGTTAAAGAAGAGATCCAAAAAGTTATATTTCCGACAAAAACACAAATAAGACAAGCATTCTTCGCTGTTTTTCTAGTCGTAACCGTTATATCAATTTTTTTAGCACTTGTTGACTTACTTATGTCATCTATTGTAACAGCAGTAGTTGGTTAATCGTATGGCATTACAATGGTATGCAATTCAGGTATATTCTGGAAGTGAACAATCTGTTAAAAAAGGGATAGAACTTTTAGCAGTAGAAAATGGTATTGAAGAAAAAGTAGAAAAGATTATTGTACCTACAGAAGAGGTTATTGAAGTTAAGAATGGAGAAAAAAAGATTACAGAACGTGTTCTTTACTCTGGTTATGTCTTTGCTCATGTTGATTTAGATACAGACCTTTGGCATAAAGTTCAATCTCTACCTCGTGTTTCTCGTTTTATTGGGGAAGGTAAAACAGCAACACCTCTTACATCTGCTGATATTAAAGTTATTTTAGACAAAATGGAGAAAAAATCAGCTCCACGACCTAAAGTTGACTTTGAAAATGGAGAGATGGTTCGTATTGTGGATGGTCCATTCTCTAACTTTACAGGAATGGTAGAAGAGTATGACCTTGATCATGGAAAATTAAAATTGAATGTTTCAATTTTTGGACGAAATACACCTGTAGAGATTCTTTATACTCAAGTAGAAAAAATTCTATAATAAATATTTTTTAGGTAGCTTTATAGGCTACCACTTATCTAAGTTTCAGTAATAAAAATAGAGGTTTTTATTACTGAAGTTTTTATTTTATATAAATAAACGACTATTTAATCTAAGGAGACAACTATGGCAAAAAAAGTAACTGAAAAGTTCAAAATGATGATTCCTGCTGGAGCTGCAAACCCATCGCCACCAGTAGGACCAGCTCTTGGTCAACGTGGTGTTAATATTATGGAATTTTGTAAAGCGTTTAACGAAAGAACCAGAGACAAAAGTGGATTTAAAATTCCTGTTGTTGTTACTGTATATGCAGACAGAAGTTTTACATTTGAAACAAAACAACCACCTGCATCTGAACTTATTTTGAAGGCAGCTAATCTTAAAAGTGGTTCAGACAACCCTCTTAAAAACAAAGTAGCAACATTGACAACAGTTCAGATTGATGAGATTGTTGAGATGAAGATTTCTGATTTAAATACAGATGACAAAGAGATGGCTGCACGAATTATAGCTGGAACTTGTCGAAGTATGGGTGTAGAGATTACAGCGTAGGTTCGATGAAATCGAACAATTTGTGTTCTAAGTTTTTGGTCGGTGTTACCGACCCTAGAGTAATACCACTGAAATAGTGGGAGATTTTTATATCGTGGAGAGATAAATGGCAAAGAAAATAAATAAAAAAAGAGCAGCGCTCTTAGAAAAAATAGAAGTAGAAAAGAAGTATGGTGTTGATGAAGCTACAGCACTTCTTACTAATTTAAAATCAGCAAAATTTGATGAAACTGTAGAGATTGCACTGAACTTAAATGTTGACCCAAGACATGCAGATCAAATGCTTAGAGGCTCAGTAGTACTTCCAAATGGTACGGGTAAAACAGTTAGAGTAGCTGTTTTTGCTAAAGATGATAAAGCTGATGAAGCACGAGCAGCAGGTGCTGACTTGGTTGGTTCAGATGAGCTTATTGACCAAATCAGAGAGGGTATAATTAACTTTGATACGGTAATTGCAACTCCAAATATGATGGGAACACTTGGTAAAGTAGCTAGAATTTTAGGACCAAAAGGTTTAATGCCTAACCCTAAAACTGGTACAGTAACTATGGATGTTGCAAAAGCAGTTACCGAAGCTAAAGGTGGAAAAGTTAACTTTAGAACCGATAAAAAAGGTAACATTCATGCGGGTATTGGTAAAGTAAGTTTTGGTGCTGATAAAATTAAAGAGAATTTAGAGACTTTTATTCAGACTATAAACAGAGTTAAACCAGCATCTGCTAAAGGTAGATATATCTTAAATGGTGCATTATCGTTAACTATGAGTCCAGCTGTAACACTTGATACAACTGAACTTTTAGATATGAAAGCAAAGTAAGAATTTATAAGAGCTTAAAGCTTAGGGCATCATTTATGATGCCTTTTCCTTTATGCTTAGCATAACTAATCTAGACTAAAGATAATAGGGGCGAGAGCTTAATAGAAAATTCTGAAAAGAGTTTGTTAAACAAAATAGGGGTCAGACTTAAGTCTGACCCCTTATCTTGTTTACCCTTTTAGAGGTCGAAAGGAGAATATATGACTAGAATTGAAAAAGAAGCTATTGTAAATGAACTTACTACTGCTTTTGCTGATCAAGGTGCTGTAATTGTTTGTAATTACAAAGGTATGACAGTAGAAGCTTTAGAAGGTGTGAGAGCATTGGCTAGAGAAAATGATGTACAAGTACGTGTTATTAAAAATACTTTAGCAGGAATTGCACTTAAAAATGCAGACTGTGAAGAGATGGAATTACTAAATACAAATATTTTTATTTGGGGAGAAGATCAGATTGCTACTTGTAAAGTAGCTGATAAATCTGCAATCGCTAATAAAGATAACTTTTCTATTAAATCTGGAGTAATTGAATCTAAAGTTGCTGACTTAGCAACTATTGAAGCAATGGCGAAACTTCCAGGTAGAGAAGAACTTCTTGGTATGTTACTTAATGTTTGGAATGCACCAGTGCAAAACTTTACAATAGGTATGAGTGCATTAGCTGAAAAGTTAGAAGAAGCGTAGATATTGGAAACGATGGCTTTAGCCTCGTAATGTTCGGGGCTTAAGCCTCCGACTTCAAGAATTAAATTTAAAATTATAAGAATAATTAAAAGGAATTAAATATGGCAACAACTAAAGAAGATGTTTTAGAATTTATCTCAAACATGTCAGTATTAGAGCTTTCTGAGCTAGTAAAAGAGTTTGAAGAGAAATTTGGTGTATCTGCACAAGCTACTGTAGTAGCTGGTGGAGCAGTAGCAGAAGCAGTTGAAGAGCAAACAGAGTTTGATGTAATTCTTACAGATGCTGGTGCTAAAAAAATCAATGCGATTAAAGTAGTAAGAGCGATTACAGGTCTTGGACTTAAAGAAGCTAAAGGTGCAGTTGAAAGTGCTCCAACAACACTTAAAGAAGGTGTTTCTAAAGAAGAAGCTGAAACACTTAAAAAACAAATTGAAGATGCTGGTGCATCTTGTGAGCTTAAATAATTTTTATTATTTAAAATACACTCTTTCAGGCGAACTTATTTCGCTTGAGAGTAAAAAATATTAACTGTTAAAACCCTTTCTTCTACTGCATTAGTAACAGTAGATTATAACTCTTGTATTGCATTAGTAACAGTACAAAATCAATATATCAGCATCATTAACTAACTATTTTTTAGATATAGCGATGAGCTATTACCTAATAGTTTTTTTGTATATCTATACATTACATTTATCTAATTAACATAACATACTATAATAAGGTTCGCCCATGTTAAACTCTTTACATTCTGGAAATAGACTTCGTGTCAGTTTCGCTAAGACCCCTCAACAAATTGCTGTTCCAAATTTACTTCAATTACAACAAAAATCATACGATGACTTTTTAATGATAGATTCTAAAAATAGAAGTGAATCCACTATTGAAAAAGTTTTTCGTTCAGTCTTTCCACTACATGACCATCAAAATAGACTATCTTTAGAGTATAAAGGGTCTGAAATTGTTCAGCCTAAGTATACCATCCGTGAGTGTATGGAACGTGGATTAACCTACTCTGTCTCTTTAAAAATGAATATCTCTTTAACCATCTGGAATCGTGATGAGAAGAGTGGAGAGAAACTTGATGCCAAAGAGATTAAAAATCAAGCTGTTTATGTACGAGACATTCCACTAATGACGGATAGAACATCATTTATTATTAATGGTGTTGAGAGAGTTGTTGTAAACCAACTGCATCGAAGTCCAGGGGTTATCTTCAAAGAAGAAGAGGCAACAACAGTTGTTAATAAACTTATCTACTCTGCACAAATTATTCCTGACCGTGGTTCTTGGTTGTACTTTGAGTACGATGCAAAAGATATTTTATATGCTAGAATTAATAAAAGAAGAAAAATCCCTGTAACTATTCTGTTTAGAGCGTTAGACTACTCTAAAGAGGATATTATGAAATTATTCTATACCTCTAAAGAGATTTTTGTAAGAGATAATCGCTTTGTAACTAAATTCTCAGTCAAAGAGTTTTCGGGACGTGCTCCTTATGAGATTCGTGATTTAAATGGAGAGATTGTTGTTGCTGCTTCAAAACGTTTAACAAAGAAAAAAGCTCAAAAACTTATTGATGATGGACTAGAGTGGGTAGAGTATCCATTAGATGTATTGATTGAGAGACATCTTTCTCATCCAATTATCGACCAAGAGAGTGGCGAGGTTCTTTATGATGTTGTAACAGGAATGGATGAACTAAAGTTAAAAAAAATTATTGATGCAGGAGTAGAGTCGTTCCATATTGCGAATGACTTGGCTGAGGGTTCAGATAATTCAATTATTAAATCATTTATTGCAGATCAAGAGTCGCTTAGACTTCTGAAGCAAACAGAAGAGATTGAAGATGAAAATGCTTTAGCTGTTATTCGTATTTATAAAGTGATGAGACCTGGAGAGCCTGTAACAGCAGAAGCTGCGAAAAACTTTTTACGTCAACTCTTCTTTGACCCAGAACGATACGATTTAACAAAAGTTGGTCGAATGAAAATGAACCATAAATTGGGACTAAATGTTCCTGAATATGTTACGGTAATGACGGCTGAAGATATTATTCATACGGTTAAGTATCTCTCTAAAGTTAAAAATGGTTCGGGTCATATTGATGATAGAGATCACTTAGGAAATAGAAGAATTAGAGCTATTGGAGAGCTGTTAGGTAATGAGCTTTACAACGGTCTTACCAAAATGCAAAAAGCCATTAAAGATAAGATGACCACACTATCTGGTACTCTTGATGAGCTTATGCCTCATGATTTGGTTAACTCTAAAATGATTACCAATACTATTTTAGAATTCTTTTCGTCGGGGCAGTTGTCTCAGTTTATGGATCAAACCAACCCACTTTCAGAAGTAACGCATAAAAGAAGACTTTCAGCTCTTGGTGAAGGTGGTCTTGTTAAAGAACGTGCTGGTTTTGAAGTTCGGGATGTTCACCCAACTCACTATGGTCGTATCTGTCCAATTGAGACTCCAGAGGGACAAAATATTGGTTTGATTAACACCTTGGCAACCTATGCAAAGGTTAATGATTTAGGATTTATTGAAGCACCTTATAACAAAGTAATTGATGGAGAAATCCAAGAAGAGATTGTCTATTTAACTGCAACGCAAGAGGAAGATTTGGTTATTGCACCTGCTTCTACTAAAATTGAAAACAGAACAATTGTAGAAGATTTGATTGAAACACGTTGTAATGGAGAGATTCTTCTAAACGAGACTAAAAAAGTTTCACTTATTGATATTTCTCCACTAATGGTTTCAGGAAGTGCCGCCGCACTTATTCCATTCTTGGAACACGATGATGCCAACCGTGCATTAATGGGGTCAAACATGCAACGTCAAGCTGTGCCACTTCTTAAAACCGATGCTCCTGTCGTTGGTACAGGTATGGAAGCGATTGTATCTCGTGATGCTTGGGAGTCTGTAAAGGCAAAAAGAGCAGGGCGTGTAGAGAAAGTTGATTCTAAAAATATCTATATTCTAGGAGAAGATGATGGAGGCGTATTTATTGACCATTATCCAATGGAAAAGAATATGCGTACCAATCAAAACACTACCTTTACTCAATCTCCAACGGCAAAACTTGGCGATGTTGTAACGGTTGGTCAAGTGATTGCTGATGGTCCAAACATGGATATGGGAGAGCTTGCAATTGGTAAAAATATGCGTGTTGCCTTTATGCCTTGGTACGGATACAACTACGAAGATGCGATTATTATCTCTGAAAAGATTTTAAGAGAAGATACCTTTACCTCAGTTCATACCTATGAAGTAGAGATTGAAGCAAGAGAACTTAAGCATGGTACAGAAGAGATTACTAGAGACATTCAGAACATTCGTGAAGATGAATTAACACACCTTGATGAATCTGGAATCGTTCAAGTAGGAACACATGTTAAACCAGGAATGATTTTGGTTGGTAAAGTATCTCCAAAAGGAGAGATTAAACCAACTCCAGAAGAGAGACTGTTAAGAGCCATCTTTGGAGACAAAGCAGGGCATGTTGTAAACAAATCTCTTTACTGTAAAGCTTCTATGGAAGGGGTTGTTGTTGATGTTAAGGTCTTTATCAAAAAAGGTCAAGAGCGTGATGCAAGAGCCGTTCAATCCTATGAAGAAGAGAAAGCTGTTCTTGATGGAGAGCATCATGATAAGTTGCTGATGATTGATAAAGAAGAGCTATTACGAATAGCTGATTTACTTTCTAAATCGACTCTTGCATCGGATGTAACGGTTGCAGAGGTTGAGTACAAAGCAGGAGATGCTATTCCTACGGAAGTTATTCTTGAAGTAAACCGTTTTGCATTAAGAAGTGTTGTTTTATCTTATGACTACTCTATTCAGTCAGAGTACAACTCAACAAAGAACTACTTCCAAAGACAGAAAAAGAAGCTTAAAGATGCTCATGAAGAGAAGTTAAATATCTTAGAAAAAGATGACATCTTACCAAATGGTGTAACCAAGTTAGTAAAAGTTTATATCGCTACTAAACGTAAGTTAAAAGTAGGGGATAAGATGGCAGGACGACACGGAAACAAAGGTATTGTTTCTAATATTGTTCCTGAAATTGATATGCCATACACCAAAGAGGGTAAAACGGTTGATATTATCTTGAACCCACTGGGTGTACCTTCACGTATGAACATTGGACAGATTCTAGAAGTTCACTTGGGAATGATTGCTAAAGAGCTTGGAGAGCAAATTCAGAGTATGTTTGATGAGCATAAAGAGACTATGATTAGCGACCTTAGAACTAAAATGGTTGAGATTGCAGATGTGGCTACATTGATGAATGCTAAAGAGACTTTAGCTAAATTAACTGATGATGAGTTGCTTGTTTACGCTAGAGACTGGGCAAATGGTGTTAAGTTTGGTGCTTCTGTATTTGAGGGTGCAAACTACGAAGAGTTTGATAAGCTTTTTGAATTAGCTAAAATGGATACCGATGGTAAAACAGAGCTTTATGATGGTAAAACAGGCGAAAAGATGTTGGAAAGAGTAAATGTGGGTTATATGTACATGTTGAAACTGCATCACTTGGTTGATGAAAAAGTTCATGCTCGTTCAACTGGACCCTACTCACTTGTAACTCAACAACCTGTTGGTGGTAAAGCACTCTTTGGTGGACAGAGATTTGGAGAGATGGAAGTTTGGGCATTAGAGGCATACGGTGCGGCACATATTCTTAAAGAGATGTTGACCATTAAATCGGATGATGTCGATGGTAGAACTCGTGCATATCGTGCAATTACCAAAGGCGAAAGCGTTCCAGAATCAGGTGTACCTGAGACCATGTTCGTATTGACAAAAGAGCTTCAAGCACTTGGGCTTGATGTAGATTTATTTGATAAGATAAAAGAAGAGGAGGCATAATGAGTGATTTTTTAGATGGTTTAGCACCTATTAACTTAACGACAGAAGAGAGACCAATGGATATTTATGCAATGCGTTTACGTGTTGCAAGTCCTGAAAAAGTATTATCATGGTCGTATGGAGAGGTTAAAAAACCTGAAACTATTAACTATCGTACTTTAAAACCTGAAAGAGATGGTCTTTTTTGTGCCAAAACTTTTGGACCTGTAAGAGATTACGAGTGTCTTTGTGGTAAATACAAAAAAATGCGTTACAAAGGCGTTGTTTGTGAAAAATGTGGGGTTGAAGTAACCACTTCTAAAGTTAGAAGAAACCGTATGGGACACATTGATTTAGTAGCTCCTGTTGCACATATTTGGTATGTATCTTCATTACCATCAAGAATTGGTACACTTTTGGGTGTAAAAATGAAAGATTTAGAGCGGGTACTCTATTACGAAGCATACATTGTAAAAGAAGCAGGGGAGGCATGTTATGACTCTGAAGGGGCTACACCACTGGCTAAATACGATGTCTTAAATGAAGAGCAGTATCAATCTATTGATCAACGTTTTCCTGATTCTGGATTAGATGCACGAATGGGTGGAGAGATTGTTCAGGAGCTTTTAGGAGACCTCGATTTGGTAGACATGTTTTCTCAACTCAAAGAGGATATTTTAGCAACCAAATCTGAAGCCAAAAAGAAAACAATTGTTAAGCGTCTTAAAGTTATTGAAGCATTTTTGAACTCTGGAAACAGACCAGAGTGGATGATGCTAACGATTCTTCCTGTTATGCCACCAGACCTTAGACCTCTTGTAAGTCTTGATGGTGGTAAGTTTGCTGTTTCTGATGTTAATGACCTCTACAGAAGAGTTATTAACCGAAACCAAAGACTTAAAAGATTGGTAGAGCTTGATGCACCTGAAATTATTGTAAGAAATGAAAAAAGAATGCTTCAAGAGTCAGTGGATGCTCTTTTTGATAACGGTAGACGAGGGAACTCTGTAAAAGGAGCAAATAAAAGACCACTTAAATCTCTTTCAGAAGTGATTAAAGGTAAACAAGGGCGATTTAGACAAAACCTTCTTGGTAAACGGGTTGACTTCTCTGGACGTTCAGTTATTGTTGTTGGACCAAACCTTAAAATGGACGAGTGTGGATTACCAAAAGTAATGGCTCTTGAACTCTTTAAACCACACGTTATGGCAAAGCTTGAAGACAGAGGGTATGCAACGACTCTAAAACAAGCTAAAAAGATGATTGAACAGAAACAAAATGAAGTTTGGGAGTGTTTAGAAGATGTAGTTGAAGGTCATCCTGTACTTCTTAACCGAGCACCAACACTGCATAAACTCTCTATTCAAGCGTTCCACCCAAAATTGATTGATGGAAAAGCAATTCAACTTCATCCATTGGTGTGTGCTGCATTTAATGCCGATTTCGATGGGGATCAAATGGCTGTTCATATTCCATTGTCTGATGAAGCGATTGCAGAGGCTAAGATTTTGATGTTGGCTTCTATGAATATTTTGCTTCCAGCTTCTGGTAAAGCGATTGCTGTACCTTCACAGGATATGATTTTGGGACTCTATTACTTAACTCTTATTAAACTTGATGTGGTTGGAGAGCATAAACTTTTTGCTAATGTGGATGAAGTTTTAATTGCAAATGAACAGGGTGGTCTTGACCTTAATGCAAAAATTAGAACCGTAATTAATGGTAAAATTATTAATACAACAGCAGGTAGAGTTATTTTAAAAGCGATTATTCCTGATTACGTTCCTCAAAGTTATTGGAATAAAGTACTGAAGAAAAAAGACATTGCGGCATTGGTTGATTATATCTATGCAAAAAGTGGTATCTCTCATACTTCTGTATTCTTGGATGATTTAAAAGACATTGGTTTCAAATACGCAACCAAATCGGGTGTTTCTATCTCTATTGATGATATTAAAGTTCCTAAGGAAAAAGAGCCAACCGTTATTGAGGCAAAAAAACAGGTTATTGAGATTCAAAAACAGTTTGGTAAAGGTCTTTTAACAGAGCAAGAGCGTTACAATAAAATTATTGATATTTGGACAGATACCAACAATGAAGTAGCTGCTGACTTGATGAAACTTATCAAGATAGATAAAGATGGATTTAACTCGGTTCACATGATGGCAGATTCAGGGGCTAGGGGTTCTGCGGCTCAAATTAGACAGCTTTCAGGGATGAGGGGTCTAATGGCAAAATCGGATGGTTCAATTATTGAAACACCAATTACCTCGAACTTCCGTGAAGGTCTAAACGTACTGGAGTACTTTATTTCAACTCACGGAGCAAGAAAAGGTCTTGCCGATACAGCAATGAAAACAGCATCTGCTGGGTACTTGACTAGAAAATTGATTGATGTTGCTCAGAATGTAAAAGTTATTATGCACGATTGTGGAACACATGAAGGTGTTGATGTTTCAGACATTAATGTTGGTAATGAGCTTATTGAACCGTTGTCAGATAGAGTTTATGGACGTGTAATTTCACAAAATATTATTGACCCAATTACATCAGAAGTTCTTTTGAGTGAAGGGACAATGATTGATGAGGCAATGGGTAGACTTATTACCGAAGCAGGAGTTCGTTCGGTAAATATTAGAACCTCTGTAACATGTAAAGCACCTAAAGGTATCTGTGCAAAATGTTACGGTCTGAACATGGCTGAAAACAAGATTGTTAAACGTGGAGAGGCAGTGGGTGTTGTTGCTGCTCAATCTATTGGAGAGCCTGGAACACAGCTTACCCTTCGTACTTTCCATACAGGGGGTACTGCTACTGCTGGTAAAGAAGAGCGTCAAGTTATTGCAAACAAAGAAGGGTTTATTCGTTACTACAACCTAAATGTTTACAAAAACTCAGAAGAGAAGCTTTTGGTATCTAACCGAAGAAATGCAGGGGTACTTTTGGTTGAACCAAAAGTTAAATCGTTGACCCGTGGTAAACTAACCATTGTTCATGCTCATGATGAGATTATCTTAACCGTACAGCAAGGTGCAAAAGAGCAACGATATACCATTAGAAAAGCTGATGTGGCGAAAACGAATGAACTTGCAGGTGTTGGTGGAAAAGTTGATGGTAAACTCTTTATTCCATTTAAACATGGAGAGATTATTGAAGAGGGCGATTCAATCATCGAAGTGATTAAAGAAGCGTGGTCTGTTCCAAGTCGTATTCCATTTGCATCGGAATTAAAAGTAGAAGATGGTGCACCTGTTACTCAAAATATTCATGCTGATGCAAAAGGGACAGTTAAGTTCTTCTTGTTAAAAGGAGACTTCTTAGAGAGACTTGAAAGTCTTGAAAATGGTAAAAGAGTAGATGAAAAAGGTCTTTTTGCTGTTATTGTTGATGATAATGGTAGAGAAGCAGCACGACACTATATTGCACGTGGTTCAATTATTGATATTAATGATGATACGGTAGTTTCAAGAGGTGATGCAATTGCTAAAGCAGCTAGTACAGACCAAATAGTTATTGCAGAGTGGGACCCCTATTCTGAACCTATGATTGCAGAGTCTAATGGTACATTAAAGTTTGAAGATATTATCCCAGGGGTTACTGTTGTTGAGCAGTTTGATGAGTTGACAGGAGAGAGTCGTTTAACACTAAATGATTATATTCCAAGTATGTACAATCCTGCAATTGTTTTAGCAACAGACGAGGGAGAGATTATCTCTTATAGTTTAGATCCTAAAACATCTATCTTTGTTAAAGATGGTGGAAAAGTTGGGATTGCTGATATTTTGGCAAAAACACCAAAAGCAGCTCAAAAATCAAGCGATATTACTTCGGGTCTTCCAAGAGTATCTGAACTGTTTGAAGCACGTCGTCCAAAAGACCCAGCGTTAATTGCAAAATTAAATGGTTCGGTATCGTTTGGTAAACCACTAAGAGGTAAAAAACGTCTTATTATTACACCTGAAGTGGGAACACCTGTTGAGCAGTTTGTTGATAAACAGAGAACCGTGGTTGTAAATGAAGGAGACTTTGTTCACACTGGGGAAAAGATGACGGATGGAACAGTATCGAGTCATGATATTTTGGCAGCACTTGGAGTAAAAGCACTTTACGAATACATTGTTGAAGAGGTTCAAAAAGTATACCGTCGTCAAGGGGTTAATATTTCAGATAAGCACATCGAAATTATTGTTTCTCAGATGATGCGTCAAGTTAAAGTTGTTGATGGTGGAGATTCTAAATTTATTGATGCTGATTTGGTCTCTAAACGTAAATTTAACACCGAAAATGGAAAAGTGATTAAGCTCTTTGGAGAACCAGCAATTGCTGAACCACTTCTTATTGGTATTACCAGAGCCGCTGTTGGTGCAGATTCTATTATCTCGGCAGCATCGTTCCAAGATACAACAAAAGTATTAACCTCTGCATCCATTGCAGGTACGGTTGATATGCTTGAAGATTTAAAAGAAAACGTTGTTATTGGTCGTCTTATTCCTGTAGGAACAGGAATGGTTGATATAGAAAACGTAAGACTTATTGAATCAGATACTGCTGAATAATAAAAAGAGGTAGATACTTAAACAGTATCTACTCTTTATTAGACATCTTGCAAAGCTTATTGGAAATGATGGCTTTAGCTTCATCAAGAGGTAAAGCTAAAGCATTACTTCCAAGTTTTTCAAGAACTATAGTAGAGATAAATTTTCCCACTTCTTCTCTATTTTACCTCACTCTCTTTTCTACTTATTGTCATTAAAGTCTATTTGGGTATAATATGCACCATTTTCTAAGCGTGGAAATGCCAAAAGTACGTTGAAAAGCCGTATTTTTGGGACTTTCATGTCCAGATTTTAATTCTAAAAATAAACAGAAAGGAATTGTATTGCCTACAATTAACCAACTCGTTCGTAAAGAACGTAAAAAAGTGATTAAAAAATCAAAATCTCCAGCTTTAGTAAGCTGTCCTCAAAGAAGAGGGGTATGTACTAGAGTTTATACAACAACTCCAAAAAAACCTAACTCAGCTTTAAGAAAAGTTGCAAAAGTTAGATTGACAAGTGGATTTGAAGTTATTTCATACATTGGTGGAGAGGGTCACAACCTTCAAGAACACTCAATCGTACTTGTACGTGGTGGTAGAATCAAAGATTTACCTGGTGTTAAGTATCATATCGTTCGTGGTGCATTGGATGCATCTGGTGTTAACGGTAGAACAGTTGCTCGTTCTAAATACGGTACTAAAAAACCAAAAAAATAGACAACAACTTTTTAAACATTAAAATATGGTAGCTGTGACGATGTCATACAAAAGTGTGAGCTTTAAAAAGCTTAAAGCAGTTTTTATCAAAAAATCTTGAAAGAGATAACCTTAGGGGATAAAAATTGAGTAAATCAATAGTAAACGATTGAAGATATAAGGAAATTATAATATGAGAAGAAGAAAAGCTCCCGTAAGACCAGTATTGCCAGATCCAGTTCATGGTTCTAAAGTGTTAACAAAGTTTGTAAATGCCGTAATGTTAGATGGTAAAAAAGTGACAGCAGAAAAAATTATGTACGCTGCATTAGAGAGAATTGAAGAGAAATCTGGAGAAAAAGGGATTGATGTATTCAACAAGGCAATGGATAACATTCGACCTGCTATGGAAGTAAAATCTAGAAGAGTTGGTGGTGCAACGTATCAAGTGCCTATCGAAGTTAGACCAGTAAGACAGCAAACACTTGCTATTCGTTGGTTAATTGACTCTGCAAGAAAAAGAAATGAGAGAACAATGGTAGAGCGTCTTTCAAATGAGTTTATGGATGCTGCAACTGATAAAGGTTCTGCATTTAAGAAAAAAGAAGATACATATAGAATGGCAGAAGCGAATAAAGCATTTGCTCACTATAGATGGTAAGGGACTAAGTTATGGCAAGAACACATAAACTCGAAGACGTAAGAAATATTGGTATTGCTGCTCACATTGATGCAGGTAAAACAACAACAACAGAGAGAATTCTTTTCTATACAGGTGTTGAGCATAAAATTGGAGAAGTTCATGATGGTGCTGCAACAATGGACTGGATGGAACAAGAGCAAGAGAGAGGTATCACCATTACTTCTGCTGCTACTACTTGTGAGTGGGCAAAAAAACAGATTAATATTATAGATACTCCAGGTCACGTTGATTTTACTATTGAAGTTGAGAGATCTATGAGAGTTCTTGATGGTGCTGTATCTGTATTCTGTGCTGTTGGTGGGGTTCAACCACAATCAGAAACCGTTTGGAGACAAAGAAACCGTTACGGTGTACCTTCAATTGTTTTTGTAAACAAATACGACAGAGTTGGTTCTGACTTTTACGAAGTTGAGAGACAAATTAAAGACAGACTAAAAGGTAACCCTGTTCCTATTCAATTACCAATTGGTGCTGAAGAAGATTTCCAAGGTGTTGTTGACCTTGTTAAAATGAAAGCTATTGTTTGGGATCAAGATGCTGAAATGGGTTCTAATTACCACGTAGAAGAGATTTCAGAAGATATGATGGAATTGGCTGAAGAGTACCGTGAAAAGTTGATTGAAAGCATTGCTGAACTTGATGGTCAAGAAGAGCTTATGGAAAAATTCTTAGAAGGCGAAGAGATTTCAGAAGAAGAAATCAAAGCTGGAATTAAAGCTGCTTGTATTGGTATGCATATTGTGCCAATGACGGTTGGTTCTGCTTTCAAAAACAAAGGTGTTCAGACTCTACTTGACGCTGTTGTTGATTACCTTCCATCTCCTGTTGAATCAGCTGCCATCAAAGGTACAATGATGGACGATGAAGAGAAAGAAGTTGTTGTTGAGTCTACTGATGAAGGTGCATTTGCATCATTGGCATTCAAAATTATGACAGATCCATTTGTTGGTCAATTGACATTTATTCGTGTTTACCGTGGTTCGTTAGAGTCAGGTTCTTACGTGCATAACTCAACAAAAGATAAAAAAGAGCGTGTTGGTAGAATCATGAAAATGCATGCTATCAAAAGAGAAGAAATTAAAGAGATTTACGCTGGAGAAATTGGTGCTGTTGTTGGTCTTAAAAACACAACCACTGGAGATACTCTGTGTGATGCTTCTGATAAAGTTGTTCTTGAAAGAATGGATTTCCCAGATCCAGTTATCTCGGTAGCAGTTGAGCCAAAAACAAAAGCTGACCAAGAAAAAATGGGAGTTGCACTTAGTAAATTGGCTGCAGAAGATCCATCTTTCCGTGTATCTTCAGATGAAGAGACTGGTCAAACTATTATTTCAGGAATGGGAGAGTTACACCTTGAAATTCTTGTAGATAGAATGAAGAGAGAATTCAAAGTAGAAGCTGAAGTTGGTGCTCCACAAGTTTCATACCGTGAGACTATTAGAGAAGCTGTAAACCAAGAGTACAAGTATGCTAAACAGTCTGGTGGACGTGGACAATTTGGTCATGTTTACCTTAAAATTGAGCCACAAGAAGCTGGTTTTGGTTACGAGTTTGTTGATGCTGTTAAAGGTGGGGTTATTCCAAAAGAGTTTATCAAACCTATAGATAAAGGTATTCAAGAATCAATGGCTAGAGGTATTCAAGCAGGATACCCTGTTGAAGATATTAAAGTAACGGTATATGATGGTTCTTACCATGATGTCGATTCATCTGAAATGGCGTTTAAACTTGCTGCTTCAATGGGATTCAGAGAGGGTTGTAGAAAAGCTAGACCAGTTATTCTTGAGCCAATGATGAAAGTTGAAGTTGAAGTACCAGAAGACTTTATGGGAGATGTTATTGGTGACATTTCTAAAAGACGTGGTATTGTTAGAGGTATGGGTGACAGAGCAGGATCAAAAATAGTTGATGCATTTGTACCACTTTCTGAAATGTTCGGTTACTCAACAGACCTACGTTCAATGACACAAGGTCGTGCTACATATGCAATGGAATTTGACCACTATGATGAAGTTCCACAAAATGTTGCAAAAGAGATTATTGAAAAAAGAAACTAAGCGTTTCTTTTTTATCTCTTATACCATTGGAGCTTGTTCTCCAATGGTTTTTATCTTTTTTTTATTCTAAACACTTTCCTCAGCTAATCTTTCATTTCTTTATTAAAACTTAAATTTTAAGTTAAAAAACTGTATAATTTTAAATAAATATTAAAGTATGAATATAGATATAAATCAAAGGAATTTTTATGAAAAATATTAAATTATCACTTATTACATTAGTTGCATTAACTGCTTTAGGTTATGCAGGTGGAGATTTTGACATTGTTACTCCCTATGAAACAGAAGATATAAAGAATATTGAAGAGATGGTGGTGGAAGAGGTTGTTAAACCTGTCATTAAAGCACCTGTAATTGTAGAAACAGCAGTTGTTGAAGAGCCAAAAGAACTTAAAAATATTTATGCAAATGGCTTTTATGCTGGTTTAGGAATTACAGCAACTCGTTACAGCACAAGTTGTAGTTCACGATGTGCAAATTCAGGTACAGATAAAACCATAGGTATTTTGGGAAGAGTTGGTTATGACTTTAATCAATACATTGGTCTAGAAGCAAGAGGCATTAAAACCAGTTTAAAAAATGATGGTGGTACGGTTAAGCATGCAGGGATTTTTATTAAACCAATGCTTCCTATTGGCGACAAGAGCAATATTTATGGTTTAATTGGTGTTGCAAAGACAACAACACAAGGCAGATTACAACGAACAGATGCTGAAACATTGGCTTTAGGTGCAGGTGTTGAGTTTGACTTAAGCAAAGATAGCCCTAAAGATGGACGATATAATCGAGAGTTTGATGGTCAAGGAGATCAAGAGAAGGGGATAGGTCTTTTTGTTGATTATGAAAAGATGGTTGTTAAGTCAGGAGCCCCTGCTTTAGATGCACTTTCAGCAGGTCTTACTTACGATTTTTAAAGATTTAATTTGTAGAGTTAAAAACTCTACAAAAAAATAAATTACAAGCACTTCTTTTTTACTTTTCTATTCATTTTTTCTATCACTAAAAATTCTTTAATAGTCTTAAAATAAAGCTTCTATAAGATATTCTATATTCTAAGTATAGTTGAGTAATAATAACTTATTATTATTAACCAAATAGTAATTAATTAATAATTCTTATATATTTAAGGTTTTTTTTCTTATAATAACTTATCAAACTTAAAGGAATTGACATGAAAAAACTTATTTTACTCGTAGCTTTAACAGCAACGATGTTAACAACAGCTTCAGCAAACTTCTCATTTATGGGAGATATGATGAGGGATATGACGGACGCAGCCAAAGAGATGAGAACCGAAGCTACGGATGGAATGAAAGAGATGAAAACAGATACTATTGATGCAGTCAAAGAGATGAAGACCGAAGGTATTGATGCAGCTAAAGATATGAAATCAGAAGGTATTGATGGTGTTAAAGAGATGAAAGATGATTTAAATAGTACAAAATTAAATACTATTAGTAAATCAAAAAAAGAAAAAGACTAATTTGATTCTATAGTAAAAAAGACTATACTTTTATCCCAAAAGGGATAAAATGAAGATTAAATTAAACTGTGACATGGGCGAGAGCTTTGGTATCTATAGTTTTGGCTTAGATAAAGAAGTGATGCCCTATATTGATATGGCAAACCTAGCATGTGGCTTTCATGCTTCAGACCCCGTAACCATGCACAAAAGTGTTAAAAATGCAAAAGAACAAGGTGTAGAGATAGGATGTCATCCTGCTTATCCTGATTTACTTGGTTTTGGACGGCGTGAAATGTCATGCAGTCAAGAGGAGATTATCTCTTTTGTCTTGTATCAGTTGGGTGCATTGGATGCTATTTGTAAAAGTTATGGTATTAATGTAAGCTATTTAAAACCTCATGGAGCGTTATACAACAGTATGATGAACGATGAAAAAATCTTTAAAGCCATTGCTAAGGCTATCTCTAAATATGACAACTCCATTAACCTTATGATTCTCTCTTCTTTTAAAAACTCTCATTATGAAACATTAGCAAAAAAATACAATATTTCTTTATTGTATGAAGTCTTTGCTGACCGTGCCTATACGGATAAAGGGTTTTTAGTTCCAAGAACTGAAGAAGATGCCGTTATTTCAGATAAAAATAAAATAATAGAACGAGCTAAATTACTATTTGAACAGGGTAGTATTAGAACCATAAACCAAAAAGAGTTAAAACTAAAAGTAGACACTATTTGTCTACATGGAGATAATGAATCGGCTCTTGAACTTGTAAAAGCACTGCACCAATTAAAAAATGAATATTAAAACTGTCTCTTATAACTCTGTTATGCTCTATTTTGAACAAATTATTTCTGAAGAGGTTTTAGATGAAGTTCAAACTGCTTATTTACAATTAAAAGAGTTGGATGGAATTATAGATATTACTCCATCTTACTGCTCTATATTGCTTATTTATGATATTTTTATGTATGACTATAAAAGCATACAAAAAGTAATAATAGAGAGATGTTCCGTAGAGGTGGTTTCAGACAACAAAAAATCAAATAAAATTATAAAAATTCCAACAGACTATAAAAACAATCTTGATTTAGAACGAGTAGCTAAATATAACAATTTGACGATAGACGAGGTTATAACTTTGCACACGCAAACGGTATATAGAGTCTATGCTATAGGTTTTATAGTGGGTTTTGCTTATTTGGCGAAAGTAGACCATAAAATAGCAACACCAAGGCTAGAAAGCCCAAGAGCCAAAATACCCAAAGGTTCAGTAGCCATTGCAGATAATCAAACAGCTATTTATCCACAAGATTCAGCAGGAGGGTGGAATATTATTGGACATACCAACTTTAATGAGTTTGATAGATTCTCTATTGGAGATAGGGTTAAGTTCGAGAGGATTAAATGAGTTTTAAAATACTAAGTAGTGGAATATTTAGCACCATTCAAGACCAAGGTAGATATGGTTTTAACCATCTGGGCATAACCCATTCAGGAGCAATAGATGAGTATGCTTACGGTTGGAGTCAAAAGCTTCTTGGGCAGAAAAATATTAATGCTATAGAGCTTATGGTAGGTTTAAAGCTTGAAGTATTAAAAGAGATAGAAATATCGGTAACGGGTGCTGATTTGGGTTTCAAAATTAATCAAAAACTCTCTCCTATTTGGCAAAGTTATTCTATTAGAAAAGGAGATGTTCTCACTTTTAGCAAAAGAGTCTCTGGTCAACGGGCTTATTTGGCTGTTAAAAATGGGTTTATTTGTGAACAAAAATATGGCTCTTGTGCTACAACATTAAAAGAAAATATAGGATTTAAAATTAAAAGAGGGGATATTTTAGAAACATACTCTGATTTTAAAAGGTCAACTATCTTTCGTTTAAAAAAAGAGCTTATCCCCAATTATGAGAAGCCTTTGACTTTGCGACTGCTACTAAGCTATCAAGATGATTATTTTTTAACAGAAGAGAAAGAGAAGTTTTTTAACTCTGAATATCAAGTAACATTAGAGAGTGATAGAATGGGCTTTAAACTAAAAGGTCAAGCTATTTTTCCTAAAAAGGGTGGAATTATTTCAGAAGGCATCGCTTTTGGTTCGGTTCAGATTCCAAAAAATGGACAGCCTATAGTATTGCTCAAAGAGCGACAAACCATAGGAGGTTACCCTAAAATTGGTACGGTTTTGGCTGTTGATTGTTTTAGTTTAGCTCAAATCTCTATTGGTTCAATGGTTCGATTTAAAGCCATTGAGATTGAAGAAGCACAAGAGATAATGAGAGATTATTTAGCCTTATTTACATAGCTTTTTCTAATAGTAAAATGAAAACTAGAAAAATAGGCAACTAAAACGACACTAATCCCTGTAGCAATAACCACATTATAATCAAAGGTCGTCTCCATAGCAAGAACGAGTGCTGTTAAAGGTAGTTTCATAATAACCCCCATAAAAACAGCTGCACCAATTGCTGCAAAGTAAAACGCTTCAACAGGGAAAGCATAGAGTGTCATTAGCTCCCCAAAACCGTAACCAATTAATGCTCCTATACTCATGAGTGGTAAAAATACCCCTCCAACAGCATTTGCATAAATAGCAACTGTTGTTCCTATAATACGCAACAGAACAATAGTAAATATAAGTAATAACGGAACATGCTTCTCTTGATTAATCAGTGACATCACAATCTCTTTTCCTGAAAAAGCAGCTTGTGGTTCAATAAGTAGAATTGTGCCAATGACTCCCCCTCCTAGAAGGGCAAAAATATGATTACGATATTTATGGTAGTTGTTAAAAATTTTTAAATCAATAAAGTGTAAAACACGTTTTTTTAAAAAAAGATACAAATAGATAAAAAAAGTAATAAATGGAATGAAAATAAGATTTGAGATAATATAGTTATTATCTATTTCACGTCCCTTTGAGTGGTAAAAAATAATAGGCTCTAGAAAATTTATGCTAATAGCAAATGCAATAACGGAAGCCAAAATAAGATAGGTAATGTACTGTTTAATAAATTGATATGCGATGTTTTCAACAGCAAAAGCAATACCTGTTAGTGGCGAAACAAAAATAGCCGCGACTCCTGCACTTGCTCCTAAACTAATCATCATTTTAATTAACATTGTAGGTAATTTAAAAATTTTATGCACATGATAGGCAATCATTGCTCCAATACCTGCACTGGGTCCTTCTGTTCCTACTGTAAACCCACTAGCAAGAGAGAGCGTTGAGGCAATAACCTTATAGAATAGAGTTTTAAGAGTGAGTATCATTTTGTTTTCACTAATAGATTCAGCAATTTCATTCACTCCATATTCACGAATATGGTTGTCTTTTGAAGCAAGATAATTTACTATAAAAATAGCCAAAGTAGGAACAGCATAAATATACCAAATAGGCAGAGTTGGAATAGTTTCAAATGGGTTACCCATATAGATAAAATAGGTTACAAAGACGATAAGCAGTTCATAAAATGTGATAAAAAAACCACTAATAATTCCTGTAAGTATGGAGGCGATAATTATTTTACCTAGCATCTATAGTTCCCAATGTTATAATGGTTGAAATAGTAACCAAAAAAGGGTATATGCCCGTTGTTTTACATCAATATATTTTATCTTTATCTGTTTATCTATCTTTATGAACAGCTTCTACTCTTTTTGTATATAATACGATTAAAATTAATAGAATAAAGTAGAGAGATGAATAAGAATTTAGGGTTTAAAGAGTTGTTGGCTCTTGCTATTGGTGGTATGGTTGGTGGAGGTATCTTTACCGTTTTAGGTATTGCCGTGGCAATGGTTGGTTCATTAGCTCCTTTTGCTATTGCTTTGGGTGGTGTGGTCGCATGGTTTGCTGCGTACTCTTATGTAAAACTGGGTGTTTATTATAAAGATGAGGGGGCAACGTACAGCTTTTTTAAACGAACCTATCCCTCTTCGCCAATGGCAGGTTCTTTTATTGGATGGTATACTATTTTTGGTTATATTAGTACTCTTGCACTCTATGCTTACACGTTCTCTTCTTATGCCATTAGTGGATTTGAGTTTGCTCAAAATGAGTTAATTCGGAAACTTTTAGCCCTTGTAATTATTGGCTTTTTTACCATGATTAATATTTGGAGTGTCAAAGGTATGGGAAAAATTGAAGATGTTATGGTGTATGCCAAACTTGTGATACTTTTTATTATCTCTCTACTTCTTATCTTTTTTGCTAAAGTTGATTTTAATACCTTTACCCATACGATACAACAAGACTTTCACGCAACACCACTACTAAGTATTCTTATTGTCTCTTCGGTTACTTTTGTGGCTTATGAAGGTTTCCAATTGGTTATTAATGCTGTTAATGAGATGGAAAACCCTGATGTTAATATTCCTAAAGCCATCTATAGAGCAATTATTTTAGTGGCACTTATCTATTTTATTATTGCACTTAGTGCTGTTTTAGCTATTCCTGCTCAGGATTTAATTGCCAATAAAGAGTCTGCTTTAGCCAGTGGAGCAGAAGATATTATGGGAAATATGGGTCGAAATTTTGTTATTTTTGGAGCAATCTTAGCCACAAGCAGTGCTATTAATGGCACACTTTTTGGCTCTTCACGACAGATGGCACGGATTGCCAATGATGGATTTATGCCAAATTTTATCAGTAAAAGAGTCAATGGTATACCAAGAAATGCTATCTTAACCATGGCTTTCATTGCAAGTATACTTATTCTTGTTGGTGGATTGCAACTTATTTTAGAGTTTGGAAGCATTACTTTTTTGTTGGTCTCACTTCTTATGTCTATTGCCAATTTTAAGATACGAAAAGAGACAAAAAGCTCATTACTTATTACAGTAACTTCTATTATTGGGCTTTCCTTAGGAACGCTATTAATTTTATATTATGAGTTTCAAAATTCTCCTGAACAGTTAATTTTTATAGCTATTTTATACCTTTTCCTTACCCTCGGGGCTTGGGGATATACAAAAGTACGAAAAGAGTAGAGTTTCTCTTTTTTTGCCTAAAAATCTTGCTTTTAAAATAAAATCAAACTTTAGTAAATAACGTTTATTTTTGTAGGAAATATAATTTGCTTCGTTAGGTAAGGTTAAAAAATTTCTATAAAATTCTGTTTTCTTCATCTTGACCTCTCATCCATTTAAAAATAATTTAAGTTTAAGTTCTAATATTATATAGTTAATTTAATATCAAATTAATATAAGGAATATCTTATGCAAACAAAACTAAAATTTTTATTACTTTCTATACTCTCTTTTTCAATATTTTTTAATGGATGTACTTCACATCATGATGTGGTTTCTGTCTCTGAAACACATCTTTATAATAACAATTATGGCTTACATTCAAACATAGAAGTTGATACAACAATTAAAAATGAATTAATGGCAATGAACTCCCCTACCGAGGTAGAGATGCCTCAATCTTCAAATCCAGAATGGACAACAGAGCTAAAAATGGATTCAGATGCTTTTTTAGCAGAAGATTATGTACCAACCGAACCTGTAATATCTTACAAATACGAATTTGACAAGAAGTTTTATGATACACCTACATGGAGAAAAGCAGAGTTTTAATGGATAGATTAAAGAGAGACTATCTCTTTAATCCACGAATATATTTTAACTCTCTAAGAGCGATTTTATCCTTTGAATCAATTTTTAAAATCTCTTTATAGGTAGCTTCGGCTTTGTTGAACTCTTTAAGTTCGGTATAACTAAATCCAATTCCTCTTTTTGCACGAAGAATCTCTTGTTTTTTAAGACGTTTAGGGCTAAAGAAGTTTGCTGATTTTTCAGCTAATTTATAGCTCTGTAGAGATTTTTTCCAATCTTTAGTAAGGTGTTGTATATGCCCCAATTCAGAGAGATACTTCGAGTTTGATGGTGCAAGATGAAGAGCTTTTCTAATATTTTTTTCTGCTAAATTTAACTCTTTTAGTTCTAAAAGAGCATACGCCTTTAAGAAATAGGCACGAGACCAATTATCAGAGAGTATATGAGCAACTTTTCCTTCATTTGTTGCTGTCATAGAGTAAAAATCATGCTCTGTTTGTGTTCTTGCTGTATAAATACGTTTAGAGCTATTGGTATAAATTTTTTCATAATCTTTAATTACAGGATTAAAATAGTGAATAATTGCATCTTTTTTAGCTCCTTTGCCTACAAGCTCTTTGCCTTTACTTAGTAGCTCTTTATGCTTTTTATCTACTATTAGATAGTTGTTGTTATCTTGTTGAGTAACTTGAATTGTTTGATTTGGGTTCTTCTTTACGATTGGAGTACATGCCGATAGTGTAAATATAATCCCAAAAATTAATAGATTTTTCATAAAATACCTTTGTTTTGATTTTCTCATTATATAATAAAAAAAATAAATTTTTAAGAGGTAGTAATGATTATCGTTCATTCTATAGAAGCTCTTTTTGAAGCGACTAAGAAGTTAACAGGAAGTATTGGTTTTGTACCAACAATGGGTGCATTGCATGAGGGGCATTTAAGCCTTATCCGTCAAGCTAGAGCAGGAAATGATACGGTTATTGTCTCTATCTTTGTCAATCCTACACAGTTTTTAGAGGGCGAAGATTTAGATGCTTATCCTCGTAAAGAGAAAGCAGACTCTAAAATTTGTGAACTGGCAGGGGTTGATATAATTTTTATGCCTACCGTAAAGATGATGTATGAATCGGATGAACTCTCTATTTCTGCACCTGCTATTCGTGGATTTATTTTAGAGGGTACTAAAAGGGCAGGGCATTTTGATGGGATGTTACAGGTAGTTATGAAGCTTTTAAATTTGATTGCCTACAATAAACCAAGCTCTTTTAGAGCCTATTTTGGAAAAAAAGATGCTCAACAACTTGTTCTTATAGAGCAGATGGTACAAAATTACTTTATCAATGTTCAGATTATTCCTTGCGATATTGTTCGTAATAGTGATGGGTTAGCGTTAAGCAGTCGAAATATCTATTTGAGTAAAGAGGAGAGAACCAAGGCACTAAGCTTATCTCGTTCATTAAAATCTGCGACTAGGATGCTGTTAAAAAAAGAGTTTGATACAAAATTCATAAAAAAAGAGATGCTATCTACTCTTTCTGAAATAGAGGTGGAGTACGTAGCAGTGGTTAATCGGCAATTTAAAAGTATAGAGAGTGTAGAGATTGGAAATACAATTATTTTAGTAGCTGGGGCTGTGGGAACAACACGTCTTATTGATAATTTATGGGTCTAAAGTATAGAGGTTTATCTTCACTTTTTGCTATACTTCCAAAAGCCAAAAAATAGGATAAGAAGTGATAAAAGAGAATTTTGTTCAGCTACCTCGTGGTAGTTTTTTGATGGGAAGTGAACATCGAGTCAATGAGATGCCTGTACATGAAATAAGTATAGATTATGATATTTTGATGTCCAAATATCAAGTGACTGTAGAGGATTATATGCTTTACGCCCAAGCGACAGGGCTTGACGTTCCTAGTGATAAACATACCCATTTGGGTGTTGATGTACCTGTTCGTCGGCTCACTTGGTTGGATGCTGTGGCGTATTGTAAGTGGATGAGCCAACGAGAGGGAAAAGTGGTACGCCTACCCAGCGAAGCCGAGTGGGAGTATGCTTGTCGAGCAGGTTCGACCGAAGCCTATTTTTTTGGTCATAACGAGAAGCTTTTGGGTAAGTATACTTGGTACAAAGAGAACTCGGATAGGGTAACGCATAGTGTCGGTACAAAAAAGCCAAATGCATGGGGGCTTTACGATATGTACGGTAATGTTTGGGAGTGGACACTTGACCGATATACTGAAAACTATGAGCAGACTCCAAGAGATGGTAGCCACCACAAAGTGCAAAGTGACCAAGGGATGAGTCTACGAGGTGGAGCGTGGAGTGCCGAAGCTGAAAATTGTCGTTCTGCAAGACGCATTAACTTGGGTTCGAGTTCACGAAACTACTTTGTAGGGTTTCGTGTGGTGGTTGAGCTAACATAATAGAGTTCTTGCAAAGCTAGGAAGTGGAGCTAAAGCACCACTTCCATCTCTTAATTCATTGGCATTGGTCTAAACATGCCGATTCCGAAAATGCGACTTGTATATATGGAATCGAGTGCTTTAGCCTCGCGATATTTTGGAATAAATTCCTTAATTCAATGGCATTGGAGTTTGGACTACAACCAAACCGAACAACTACTAAATATAACCAACAACAACGATCTAAAAAAGCTACTAGAAAATGAGAAATATTTTAGCTCCCTAAGAGATTTTGAAAAGAGTCTCTACCAAACTCTTGTATTAGGTTGAGATAGTTCTGTATGGTTAAAGTTGGCAAAAGATTTAAAGAAGCAAGAGTTAGAAGTGCTTATCTCTATAGCTTTTTAACCAATAGATTGGTAGAACTCTCATTTAAAACCAAAGTTAATGTAGGTTTTTATCATGGTAACAAGAATGAGACAGGTAACGGACTAGCTAGGCTTTATGGTTTGACAAATGGTATAGATATGGCACGATTTAATCAGTTTAAAATGACGGGGAAATTTTAGCCAATGCTAATAATTTAAGAAATTATTCCCCTAAAAGCTACCCTCCTAATACTCCACAAAAACCCCAATTTCATCAACCCACCCATAAAAATTCCCAACCTCAAACACAATATCCCTCTCATCAAAAATTACCTCAGCATCATGTTCCACTTTTACAAGCTCTTTCCCATCCACCTTTAAAATATCATAGCTTTCAGTTCTAATCATTTGAATATAGTGCCAAGAGTGAAAACTTAATGCTTGATTTATCTCTTCGCTACTACTTTGAATTTTCCCAAACTCTGCATAGATAAAATCTTGCCATGCGTAGCATGTTAGTTTTAGTCCATTCCCCCATGATTGCCTGAAATAGAATAGGTTTAGTAGGTTGCTTTTGTCGTCTAATCCTTCTATATAAAAGAGTCCTTCTACTCGAACCTCCTTTATATCTTCTGTTGTTTTTCCATCAGCTAGATAGTCTGCTATATGAAAAATAGTTGTTATTTTGTCGTCTATGCCATCAAATCGCAATGCTGAACCTGCTTGATTTTTCATCCAATTTAGGTTGGTGTTGTCAAAATGAGCGTTTCCGTTTAGGGTTAACTCTGTTGCTCTGTTTTTTGTATCACTTAGGTTGTTGTCAAAGTGAAATAGGGAGGAGATATTATCTTCGTCGAGAGGTTCTAGGGGGATATTTTTGTTATTGTAGTCTCGTGTGTTGATGATGATTTCGTCATACCATCTCTATCCCACAGAGCCAAAGTTCGTGTGGTATAGCCGTAACCCTCATTGAGCCAATAGACCCCATCATTTCGCAGGAGAGGTCTGTGATATTGCACAAAAGCATCATGATATTTCTGCTCACCTGTCAAGGCATAAAGCTCTATGGATGCCCAAGCTCTAGCGTGTTCGTGTCCTTCGTCGCCATCATCTCCATTGGATTGTCCGTAGTGGTGATAACCGTGCATTCCATCGTTTTGAAGCAACCACTCCCACGCTTTTATGGCTCGTTTGCCTAGTAGCGTTGCCAACTCTTTGTCATATTTTTGTAAAACTCTACTTCTTGACGCTCTAGCCAAAGCGGCCGCATAACCTGCTGTTACTGTTGTATCTTTTGGGGCGAGATAGCGTTGTAGGTTCTCATCCTCTCCTGTCATGGTGGATTGGTAGCTCATACCTTTTGGTTTGCTCATTCCAAAGACACCACCATCTGTAGGGTCTTGCATATCTTTTAGCCAATTTATCTCTATTAGAAACTCCTGTAACAAATCTGAAACACCATCTCCTGACTCAGGCACTCCAAGATTATCATGCTCTACACGGCTACCAAAAACATCAAGCGTAGTAATCAGCGTCCAAGCCGTCATTGCCGAGTTGTAGGTGTAGGGCGAATAGTCTCCTGCGTCCATGTGTCCACCTGAAATCTCTACCTTTTGCCCCTCTAAAGTTGTTGGATATTTGATACCATCACTCCAATCTCTACGAGAAGTGAGCCAAGGGTCTAAATCGTTGCTATCATAGATATAGGTTGCATCCTCTATGGTCGATTTTCGTTCAAATCGTGTAAATGGAAGCTTCAACGCTTCGCCTCGTCTCTGATGATACATCCCCAAAGCTAGAGTATTCATAGCACTACGATAGGCATCACTATAAATCATAAAAGGTTGAGAGATTCCACTGCTATGTCGGATATAGAACTCTCCAACCTCTTTTAGTGATGAGAAATCTAGTTTATGTTTTTGGATATAAAAGTGAAGAGGAGTAAGACTAGAAAAAAATCTTCAACTTATCCTCTTTAGCCAATTTATATAAAATATTCCATATCTTATCTGTATCATCAAGATACTCACCGTTCATCTCATACAATCTCCCATTAGGGAAGATAGACATATCTAGTATTGTCTTACCTCTTTTAAGCTGTGCTATTTTTCTATGAACAAAATTAGTTTTGAGGTACTCTTGAAAAAAACTCATACTAGATAGAAACGCATATTTTTTATCTTCTTCGAGATTTTTTTGAAAAATATATAGATTCTCTCTATTCTCATGCAGATATTCCCAAAGTTTTTGAGCTTCCTTTTTATCTATAAATGATTTTTCTTCATCTCCATAATATAAAAAGCCTTTTTTGCTACACTTTATGGGTCTGTTATCTTTGCTGAAATGGAGTATTACATTTGTGTAGTGTTCTCTGATTACCTCTATAAATGTTTTTAAGTCGGTTGTGTTTTTTCGGATGGTGTAGGTTACTTTTACGACTTTTCTAAGCCGTTTTTTCTCACTTAGTTTTACCTCCAAATCTGAAAATTTATTAATATCTGTTTCTGCTTTTTTTAGAACCAATCGTTTAAAATTGTCATATCTTTGCATACTTTTTGGAACTTTTAAAATACTCTGTAACTCCTCTATATCAAAGGTTCTCGAACCAATTTTATTATACTCTTTTAACAGCAGATACATTCTTTTTGAGTAGGTTGATTTCATAGGCAAAAGATGTCTAAAATCAGAAAGAACTCTTGTACCTGTCAATTTTATAAGATGTGGTTTTAGAGATTTATCAAAACGACAAGTTATCAAACCACTATCATCATATTTAAAATATGAGAACCAAGGGGTATACTCAAAACCTCTTTTCATCTCTTCGTTAGGTAACTTTATCGGTTTTGATAAAAGAGCTGTAATTGTTGATTCTAGCTGTTTTGATTGCCATTTGCGATTGGTTTTCTCCTCCAACTCTTTAATTGTAAATTGATAATCTTTAAAATCTTCGTCCTCTTTTGTTATCGCAGTTATCAATGTCAGAACAATATCTATCTCATTTTTTTTTAACGCATAAGGAGCATTCACCAAAATATGTGATTGTCTCCCATGATTTCGTTTAGTTAAATCTGTTTTCATTTAGTACTACACTTTTTTGAAAAGTAGTATATAAAAGATACGCTTAAAAACTACTTAGTTAAAAGATTGTAGGATTAAATGGATAAAAAGTAGTATTTAAATAAAAAATACTCCTCTATACTAAAAAAAATTAACCTATTTTCACTTAAAAATAGAGTTATTTAACTAAAAAAGAGTAGTATATATCAAATACTATTAAAATTTTTAAATGTAGGATTAAATGGATAAAAAGTAGTATTTCACGGATAGAAAGTAGTTTTAAATGGATAGTAAATAGTATTTAACTCTCCTAAACCCCGAAATTCAGGGATTTAAACGACCTCTACAGCTCTTAACAGCTTTTACAATAAAGAATCTGTAAATCATAACCTTTCCCAAATCAAAGATTATGTAAGAGGATTGTGGATTATTTTTTGTTTAAATTGCATCAAATTATCCTAATAAAAGTGGAGATTCAACGGCAGAGGTGTAAGTTTAGCCTCGCTTTATTTTGTTCGGGGCTGAAGCCTCCGACTCCTTATTTGCCATCTTTTTTAAGGTAGTGAGCTTTTTCTTTGTAATAGATAATTTAAAATCAAGAGTCAAAGCTCAAAGTTTTATGACTAAAGTTGAATTCTTAAATATGCGAATTTATTGTCCTGCCCTCACACAACGAACATATCCACTTTCCGACTTAAAGTTGCTGTCCGTGTAACCCATATCAAAAAAGAGGTTCTCCTACACTTTCCGTGACCCACTAAACCCCATAAAACAACAATCAAAGCAAAAGACATAACAGCAAAATCATCGCTAACAAACAGCTATTTCAAGCCCAAATACCCTAAAACCCTCCATTTACCTCTAAAATCTTGCCCTTTTTATCTTCAATATCCTCCGTTAATCAAATAATTAACAAC
>Ga0256826_1000281_pt1 | contig 29418 bp, 27 predicted proteins | sample CV79metaG_FD_185975 | JGI IMG/M metagenome (GOLD analysis project Ga0256826, IMG submission 185975) | Hydrothermal vent microbial communities from East Pacific Rise, Pacific Ocean - CV79 | ecosystem: Environmental > Aquatic > Marine > Hydrothermal vents | place: Pacific Ocean: East Pacific Rise...
TCCTTTTGTTCTTCTAACTATTTATCAACACACATTATATATAAAAATACTTAAATCATAGAAATAACATACACTAGAAATGTTTGTTATATTTTAACAAATTAGAAAAAAATATTTAAAATAAAGTAAATAGATAAAATTGCTATGCTATTCTTAAAAAAAGTATCTATATTTTAAACTGTATTTGAAAATAACAGTACTTTTTGTTGGTTAATTGTTTGAGACTTTACATAACAAACACAATGTTGCTTAAGAAATGATATTTCTAAGTACTTAGACTATCCATTTTTCGTCTGCAAAGACTACTTCATTATCAAGTTTAAATGTTGTTGTATCTACAAAAACATCTACATGGAACTTTCCATCTCCTCTTTTAAATCCAGGTTTACCATACATACCATGTTTTTTTCCTAGAGAGAGGTGTATGCCACACATACGTTCGTATGTTCCCGTATCGCTTACTGTTCTTGTTTTACTAAAAGCACGGTTAAGACCAAAACCAAGTTCTCTTACCCAGATACTTCCTTCACCTTCTCGAATGAGATTGAGGATTTCATCAAACTCAGGTGTTATGTTTTCAGTTCCTACAACTTGACCTTTTTCTATGATGAGTATGGCTGATTCTTTTGGTTTTTTTATCTGGTAAGTTGTATCACTGAAGATAAATATTTTCACACGACCATGTAAAGATTCTAAATCTTTCGCTTCAGTAAATACCTCACCTATAGGAAACTGACCACCACTATTTGCCATTTGTGAGTAGTCGCCTACATTTAGCTTCGCAGACTCAAAACTAGAGTCACAGTAGAGAAACTCTCCATCACTCTCTATAACCCCTGAACTAGCATTGTCTATTTTAGTTTTGAGTGCTAAACCAGTCTTTCTAAAGTACTCTTTCTCATACTTCATAGAGTCAACATAGTATGGCACTTCACTTTCACTCATACGACTTAAATGAGGATGTTCTATAACTTTAATCTGGCGTTTGAATAGTTCTACACGGATTCTAAATGCATCTAGCCTGAAGTTTGTAGACTGTATAAGTGCAACAAAGTCAAAAGCACTTAAGCTCTTAAGTGTCTCTAAAACTTTCTCTGGATTTGTTGCATAAAAATCTATAAAGATGGCGTTTGGAAGAGCTTTTTTATATGCATTGTAAAGTAGGTTTGAGATGATAGAGTTTGTATCATATACAACAACGGCATTCTGTTTTTGAGTATGTTCAAAGACCTCTTCTACTATACCTTTTATGTTTTCGTATGCTTTTTCATCTAGACTCTTTTTCATATTCATACAATAGCCTTTATCATTAAAAAATTTTAATTTTATTATAGCTAAATGTAGGATAGGAATAGTAGGAGAGTGGGTAATTAAAGAGAAGAAATTCTCTCTTTAATTTAAGTTCTAAAAGTATCTAACTGTTTGTTAAGGTTGTTAGTAAGATTGTTTAAGTGTTCTGCTGCAGCTGAAATCTCTTCAACATTTCTTGCATTTTTAGATGCTATAGTATTTACTTCTTCAACTTTGTTAACTATATGCTCTATGTTTTTACCAGTATTTTCAAAGTTGTTTACTGTTTCATCACTTGCACCAACAGCACCAACAACAATTTTCACAGTAGCATTAATCGTTGTCTCAACATCTTGAGCAATCGTTGCTAGTTTTTGAATTTCATTAGAGTTGTCTCCCATGTGAGAAGATGCGTCCTCTATAGACTGAACAACAACATTTATAGTTGCATTAATCTCAGAGAGTGTTTTTTGAGTTCTCTCTGCAAGTTTACGAACCTCATCAGCAACAACAGCAAAACCACGACCATGTTCACCAGCACGAGCAGCTTCGATAGCAGCATTAAGAGCGAGTAGATTTGTTTGGTCTGCAATGTCACCAATGATTACTAAGACAGTTTTTACCTCTGAAGCTTCTTTTGAAAGTGCTTCCATATTGTTTGCGAGTTCAGACTCTAAAACAGCATTTTCTTGAACCTTAGATGTTAATGTTATGATGTTGTCTCTTGCAGATTTAAGGTTGTTACTTGCTAAAACGATATCTTCTTTAGAAGCTTTTGCACCACTTATAGAGTCTGCAATCTCATCTTGAATCGCTTTTGCTTCATTTACAATGTTTACAGAACTATCTATGTTCTGTCCAACTGCTAAAGCTGTTCTTGAAAGCTCTTCAGAGATTGTAGAGTTTTCACTTGCAGAGGCTTTACTTGAGTCAATAGTATGACTAAATGATTCTAAGAACTCATTAAAATGTTTTTGTAGTTTCCCTATCTCATCGTTCATATCGATTTTTGTACGTAGTGTTAAGTCATGGTTCTCTATAGAAGTACTCATCATACTTAAAAGAGAGTCTATTCTTTTAAACACAAGCTTTGTCATTAAAAAGTGTGTAGCTAAGATAAGAAGAACTATTAAAACTATAATCGCATAGAGAGATTTATATACTGTATCAGAAGCGATATCTATAGACTTTGCTACAACATGTATGTTTTCTCCAAGTAAAAAGATACCAACACCTTTGTCACTATTTACTGTTTTGTAAGTATAGAAAAAGTTATCATCAATTATATAACCATCTTTGAAAAGTTTTTGAAAATCTATACTCTGTGCACTTGATAAAAAATCTTCTTGAACAAATTTTTGAGATACTTTATAGTCGTCTACACTTGTTGCACTAGATGCTTTATGTGCAACAGAGAGCAGTGAGTTATGCATTAAAAAGAGAAAGTTTTTCTCTACTTTGTCAAAAGATTTTGCAACAGAGTTTAAACCTTGGATAAACTCTAATGAACCAACATAGTTGTTGTCTTCGTCAAAAAGAGGAGTGATAGCACGTAAAACTAGTCCAGCACGTCCTGCTTCAAAAGTTACAAAAGGTTTTCTATCTCTTTTTACTTTTAAAAGAGATGGTCTAAAGTTACTCAAGTCATCACCAAACTTACTAGTTTTCCAAGCTCTTACAAAAGACTTTGTGTCTTTAGTATGAAGATGAAGTTTAATGTTTTTATAGTTAGTGTGTTCTTTGAAAGTTCTTCCAATCTCTGCAAGTACATTTATCGCTTTTGCTCTATCATTTTCTACTAAAGCTTCTACTAGTTTTACATTGTTAGCAATAGAGATGACATTTGTAAGACCAACACTTTTTTTAGCATTTATTTTATCAACAAGTGTTGCTTGAAGTTTATGCTCTTCTTGTGAATATACATTCTCTTTTAACGATGTTATTTTGCTAAACAAGAAAATAGTTGTTGCTAAAAGGAGTAAAGCCCCAATAGTCGCCGAAAATAAAAAAGCCTTAAGCTTTATAGATAAATTGTTCAATACAGTTTCTCCTAAGAATTTAAATGAAATGTATTCTATCTATCATAACTTAGACTTATCTTAAATATTACTTAATGTTTTAATCTATTTTTTTATAAAAGTTTAGGAGATATTTTATTGTAAATAATGATAAATATTTATCATTTTTCTCTTTAAAACATGAATTATATTATTGTTAAACATATTCTAATACTCTAAAGCGATAAATTAGAAGTAAAGCAAAATAGTAATAGACTATAATAGTAAAAATGTTAAGGAAATAAGATGAAAAAATTTAAAACAGTGTTTATAGTGTCGTTATTTACTCTATTTATGACAGCTTGTTCGCAGGAAGAAAAAGCTCAAAAGCTAGATACATCATGTAAAATCTCAGGCTCACTAGCTCCTATGTGGGTATGTACAGAAGATGATCTTGATGAAGATACAATCTCAGCAGTTGGTATAGGAAGTCTCTCTGGTGGAGAAGCATTTCAGAGAAAAGTTGCCCTCGCTAATGCTCGTTCAGCCTTAATTAAACATATAAATCTTGAAAAAAAACAAACTCTAAACTTACTAAACTCTAAGCTGATAAACCAATGGATAGAACCCAAGAGTAAAGATTTATATATCTTGTTATCTATGCCAACTCCTAAAAATATAAAGTAGTTATAATGCTTAAAAATATACTACTCAGTTTAGCACTGTTAAATAGTTTGGCGTTTGGAGCACTTCAAACAGATACAAAAATAGAGAAAACTTTTACAAACAAAGAACTAGTACCTCTTTTTTATAGCATGATGTCAAAAATCTCAAAGCATTACTACTATAAAGATAGACTTAATCTTAAAAAGATAAAAGAGAAACTACTTGAGATAAAAGAAGAGGAGGGGAGTTTAGATAAAGAGAGTCTGTATGCCCTTGTAAATCTCTCTATGGATGGGATAAGTGGTTTTTACACCAAAGAGCAAATGTTAGAAAAATTTGCATTTTTGATGGATGATACCTCTACTTATGAGGTGAAAATATATGGAGATGTAACATATGTTAACCTTCAAAAAATCACTTATAGAAATCTTGGAAAACTAAAAACATACCTAGAAGAGAAACATCCGAAAAAACTCATACTAGACTTGAGAAACAATTTTTACAGTAGCTCTTTAAACATTGCAACACTAGCAAACTTTTTTGTTTCAAAGGGCATTATTTACTCTAGAAGATATCTAGACTCCAAGGGCAAGTACAACTCTAGTATCCTAAACGCTACAAAGGATAATACACTTGTAAAAAATGCAAAAATAATCATCCTTATAAATGAGAGAACTGCATCACTAGCAGAAGCAATGGTTCACTCTGTAAAGTTTCAAAAATATATAGAAGTCATAGGACAAGATAGTGCAGGAAAATCCAATGGGTTCTTTGTGGAGAGATTTAATGGAGATGATTTTTTACTACTTGCAAATACAGAGTACTTCTACCAGCGTTACAAAATATTAAACAAGATAGGGCTCAATCCAGAGGGAAGAGTAAAAGAGGATAACGAAGGGGTTGATAAAACACTCATTCGTGCTATAAAAACACTAAAGGCTCAAAAATGAGATTTACTTACTTCTTTTTAACACTTGTTATTTTCTACTTTAGTGGATGTATGCTACATACACCCAAACCAACACCTATAGTTGAAGCTAAAACAACAGAGAGTTTGACATTTTTGAGTGATATCGTTGAGAACAATATAGGAGCTGTAAAAAAGAGTTTAGAGAATGGTCTCAATCCGAATGTAGAGAGAAAAAACATATCAGCAATAGAACTTGCAGTACGAAAAAACAACTATGAGATGGTAAAACTTCTTTTAGAGTATGGTGCAAACCCTCTAGAAAAAATGTCAAATACATATATAGAGATAAGTGTAGCAGGGTATAGTAGTTCTTTAGAAGATAGTCGTATACTTAAGTTGATGTTTGAGTATGGTGCAAATGCCAAAAATATGAATAATTTTTCGGCGTTTAGTGGTGCAATCTCAAAAAATAGAGAAAAGAACTTTGACTTTTTACTTGAACAGGGTTTTGATGTAAACGCTAGAAGTGCAAAACAAGATTCTATACTCTCTTTTTGTGTATATGAGCCTAGCAGGGTGAAAATGACAAAGATACTCATAGGTCACGGGGCTGATGTAAACGCCAAAACAGATGAAAATATAACGGTGCTTCTCACGGCAATACAAGAGAAAAATGTAGAAAATCTAAAACTACTCTTAGAGAATGGTGCAGATGTTAACTATGCAGATAGTTATGGAAATACAGCTGTAGCTAAAGCTGTTAAGTTTGACTATCCAGAGGTCTTAAAAATACTCATAGAGTACGATGCAGATATCCTCTCAAAACTCTACAATAAGGTAACACCACTAGTTATAGCCACTATGTTAGATAACTACAAAACAGCAAAAGTCATAGTAGATAATATGAAAGAAAAAGATGCTAACTATATTCTTATAGCATACAAGTATGGTGACTCTAAAATGTTTAACTTTCTCTTAAACAATGGTTTTGGCGTTCCAAAGATAAAGTTAGGAAAATCTTTCATAAACTTTTATCTAGCTAATGGTAGAGATACAGAACTTCAAGAGTATCTTGGAGTAAATGAATTTAATAGTTTTGAGTTACGATTTATAAGTATGAAAGCAAGAGAAAAAATAAGTAAAATTTTTGATAACTTACTTGTAAAAAATAACTTTAGCAATGATGAAAAACTAAGTATCGCCAAAAACTTTGAGTATGTTAGAGATAACATAAGAGCTTACCAATGGATGATGCAAGTTAATGCCAAAGATGTACCAGTAAAGTTCAGATGTATTATCAGTTCTAATGTAGGGAAAATTGATATAACAGCTTGTAAAACATACGAAAAAATACTTCAAGAAGATAGTTCAGATATGAGACTGAGCTATATCTACCTTATACTAAAAGAGTATGACAATGCAATCAAAGCATCCAAAATATCGTTAAAGAAAGATAAAAAATACTATGTCTACTCAAACCTAGGTCACTCCTATCTTCTAAAGGGAGATAAAAAGCGCGCTTACCGTGCTTATAAAAACTATATAGAGAAGGTAGATTCTGAATCTGCCCTTTTTAATATAGCGTCAGACTTTGAGATGTTAAAGTTAACATATCCAAAAAGAGTGTTAGAGTTTGAAAAAGCATATATCTATACGAAAAGGATAGATAAAGAGATGCTTCAAAAGTATATGAAACAGTTTAAATAATCAGTCACTTATAAAATAAAAAAAGAGAAAACAATGCAAAACAAAACAACTATAAAATGTCCTAACTGTCAAACAGAGATAGATGTAAACGAGATACTCTACCATCAACTAGAAGATGAGTTAAAACAGAAAAATCTCATAGAGCAGAAGAAACTTAGAGATAAAGTACTTAAGTTAGAAGCTAAAGAAGAACAGTTTGATGAAGAGTTGAAAAAAGCCACATCATTGCAACTCAAAGTAGAGAAAGAGAAGCTTCAAGTAGCACTTAAAAAAGAGATAGCAGAGGAGCAAGAAGAGTCAATAGCACTTCTTAAAAAAGAGCTTGATGAAAAATCGACTCAAGTTAAAGAGTTAAACAAGAGTAGAGCTGAGGTGGAGAGACTCAAACGGGAAAAAGAGGAGATAACTTCAAAGGTTCAAGCACAAGCAGAACTGGCACTTACAAAAAGACTCCAAGAGGAGAAGCAACTCATTCAAAAAGCTTCAGATGAGCAAAATGAGTTAAAGTTAAAGCAGAAAGAAGAGCAACTCAAACAGCTACAAGAACAACTCCAAATCGCTCAGAGAAAAGCAGAACAAGGAAGTATGCAACTTCAAGGAGAAGTACAAGAGTTAGCTATAGAAGAGTATCTTGGAGATAAATATCCTTTTGATGTGATAGAAGAGATAAAGAAAGGTGCTAGAGGTGCTGACTGTATTCAAGTAGTACATACAAGAGAGGTACAAAACTGTGGAAAGATTTACTATGAGAGTAAACGTACAAAAGATTTCCAAAAGAGTTGGATAGAGAAGTTCAAGGCTGATATGAGAGAGAGAGGTGTAGATGTTGGTGTTCTTGTAACACAAGCTCTTCCATCTGAACTGGATAGAATGGGACTTGTTGAAGGTGTATGGGTATGTACTTTTGAAGAGTTTAAGGGACTATCTTCTGTTCTAAGAGAGAGTGTCATAAAACTACATAATGCAAAAAGAGGAGAGGAGAACAAAACAGATAAAATGAGTCTTCTCTATAGCTATCTGACAAGTACAGAGTTTAGTATGCAGATAGATGCTATCGTTGAAGGTTTCTCTATGATGCAAGAGGATTTAGACAAAGAGAAAAGGGCTATGGCTAGAATCTGGAAACAGAGAGAGAAGCAGATAGATAAGGTTCTTGAAAATACTATAGGTATGTATGGTTCCATAAAAGGAATAGCAGGAAATGCTATAGGGGATGTCAAAGCTTTAGAGTTACCTTACAGTGTGGATGACAATGAAGAGTAGAGAGTTTGATGTAGCAGTAGTAGGTGCTGGTATAAATGGCTGTAGTATCGCTTATGAACTCACTAAGGCAGGTAAAAAAGTTCTTCTCTTAGATGAGGGTGGTATAGCTAGTGGAGGGAGTGGGGCAGCTGGTGCTTTTATATCTCCAAAATTTTCAAAGAGTGGGGAGTTAAAAGAGATTCTCCATGATGCATTTGTATACTCTATGAAGTTTTATGAAGAAAATTTTACTGCATTTTTTACAAAGGCACAACTACTACATATTGCACAAAATGAGAGTGATGCTGAGGTCTTAAAGTGTTATAAAGAGAGAACAACATTAGAGCTTCTTGATTTAAACTCACCATTAGAGGAGAGTCTCTCTCTAAACGCTGGAATAGTAAACGCCAAAGATATGTGTGAGGCGATGGCAAAAGGCACAGAGTTTGTAAAGCAAAAAGTAGAGACTCTTGAGTATAAAGCTGGCGTTTGGGTTGTTAACAGTAGATATAATGTTAAAAATGTAGTTCTAGCAACGGGAGCATATTTACCCATAGTTAAAGAGCCATACATAAAACTTCGTGGCGTTTGGGGACATCGAATAGATGTTAAAACTACTACAAAAAATCCTTATTCAATACATCAGTTTGTATCTATCTCTCCAAGTTCAGATGGTGTTTTAGCTATAGGTGCAACACACAATGTACACTATCATCCTCAAACAGCTACAGAGCCTTATGATATACAACAAGGAAGAGAAGAGTTACTTAAAAAGGCATCACAAACTATAGAGTTAGATGATGTTGAGGTAGTGAAGGATTATACAGGACTTCGCTCAGGCTCTTTTGACTATATGCCACTCATAGGCTCACTTGTTCTTTCCAAAGAGACACTCTCCAACAAAAGTATAAATTTTAAGGTGAAAAAAGCAGACTATAGTGAGTATGACTACTATCCAAAACTTACTATGATAAATGGAAGTGGAGGGTATGGTTTTGTTTTAGCTCCGTACTTAGCTAAAATATTAAGTGAATACATACTAAATGACACGAAAATAAGTGATAGATTAACTCCTGCAAGATTTTTTGCAAGATGGGCTAAAAAGGAAGAAACAACTTATTGAGATAGGGCATTTAAACTTATCCAAATTTTACTCTAAAAATGTAAGCTTCTTTTTCAAGCTTACAAGAAAAGAGATTACTGTAGACGTATTTTAACTACTTTATGAGGAGTCTCTTTGAAGACTTCTTTAAAAGCATTTGCACGAATCTCTTTCATCTTTCCAGTAGCTGTAGGTGAAAGGAAGTAAGCTTCATCTATACACTCATTTGCATCATAATTGTTGTCATGTAAAAATACAATCTGTTTGTCAAGTTTGCTTACTTGAGCTGCTAAGGCACGGGCATATCCTATGATGGCTTTATGGTGTCTGTCATACTTATGACCCATACCAAAAAAGACAAATTTACCACTTAAACGAATGTTTGGAACATCAAGATAGTTAAGATCTCTGTCATAACGTGTAAACTGAGTTGACATAAGTTTATCTATATCTGCATCAAACTCTTCTATGATTGGAGTTGGAGCGATGTTTGAACGGTTATAACTAAAAAGGTATTTAATCTCTACTAGTTTTCCTGGATAAACATTTTTTAATCCAGCATTTACTATGTATGACATAGGGTCTTCGTTAAGGGGAACAAACTCATCATACTTCTCAAAGCCATCCTCTTGTAAAAAAGGACTTAGAGTATAGCCAACAGGGCTAAGTTCAGGGTTATAAAGAAAGATAGTTCCACATACTGTTTTTCTCTTTTTTTTGAGCATTCTCTCTACATCTTCTGATGTTATGATGTCATCTTCACCATCATTAAAGTAGATATAGTGACCGTTTATAAAGTCCATATCAAATTTTGTTGTAAATTTTCCAAATATTTGCATTCATTTTCCTATAATTATTGGCGAAATTATACTACAATTTTCACTATGATTTATATAGCTTTCCTAATTTTTACTTTTACAATCCTTTTTTTTGCTTTTTACCAGTGGCAGTATTATATGATTTTTTCGCCTACATACCATAGAGAGGGTGTTTTAAGTGACAAATGTTCACTTCTAAGTATGATGACTGATGATGGTTTAGAACTTGAAGGTGCTATCTATGAACCTTCAAACGCTACAAATACTCTACTTATCTTTGTTGGACGCTCACATGATGCTGTAGGTATCATAAACAAACTCTCTCAAACTTACCCACAAAGTAGGGTTATAAGTTTTAACTATCGTTCTTATGGAAAGAGTCAAGGGAGGATAAGTGAACAAAATATGTTTAGCGATGGGATAAAGATAGCGCAACTTGTGCAAAAAAACTATGGAGACTTTTATCTTTTAGGTTACTCCATAGGCTCAAGTGTAGCCTCCTATGTAGCCTCATCTCAAAAAGTTAAAGCACTTTTTCTTATAGGTGCATTTGACTCCATAGCTTCTCTAGCTAAGTCAAAGTTTGTAGATAGAGGTTTTATTCCTATGATAGATCTCTCTACTATCTTTCGATACAAGTTTAGAACTGGCGTTTATGTTCGTAGTATTGATGCAAAAACATATCTTTTTGTAAGTCGTGATGATGAGACTACCTATATAGACAATGCAAGAGTTTTAAAAGAAAAAGTAGCTAACTTAGCGTTTTATATGGAACTAGATGGTTTAGACCATAAGGAAATACTTTGGGATGAAAGAGTGACTGATAAGATAAATGAGGTGATAAATGTTTAAATATCTTTTAAATCAAAACTTTTTTAGAGTCTATCTTTTCATATGTGTAGTTGCCATAGAGTTTTTAGCAACAACAACTATCCATATTGAAGCTATAGAGAGTTTTTGGGATAAGGCAAACCATTTTACTGCCTTTTTTGTACTATACATACTCCTAACATTTGCATTTAAAAAGTTAAGTACTTTATCTAAAGTGGTGCTTTTACTTAGCTATGGTTTACAGATAGAGATAGTTCAAAGTTTCATAGATGGAAGATTCTTTTCTCTCTTAGATGTAGTTGCCGATAGTGTAGGCATAGTCATAGGAGTGTTTTTTATAAAATTTGTATTTAAATTTAAAACGAAGTGATGCTTTCGTTTCTCTTCTCTATAATTCTTTCACAACAAAAATCGTAACACTTGTAGCTGCATCAATGCTACTTACAGGTACACTCAATGCAAGTGAAAAGTTTATCTCAGTTGGTTTTGCTTTGAGTTGTACTAAAAGTAACTTAAGCTATCAGTCTCTATCGTATGATGCAGATGTTATCGATGCATCTGTATCATACAGTTTTTAGGTAGGAGTTTATATCTTCAATAAACTCCTCTTTTCTACCTAAAATAGAACCTCTTATGAGGATTCTATTTACTAAAGCTCTTCTATAGGGTATTAATTTAGGTTCTGCATTTTGGTATAGATCATAGCTATAAGTCTCTTGATCTGTAAGAATCATCATCTTTCCATCATCATCTATGAGGTTTATAAGTGTAGAGTACTTATATACCAGTGCTTGAATATCTACACGTTTAGTAAACTTACACTCTATCATATTTAAGTGGTTATCTTTCATTAGGAGTATGTCAAACTCATTTTTGATGGTAGATGTACTAGAGAAGTGATCAAGAACAATAGCCCCAACTTCTATGTCATCAAAGCCTAAATCTTTCACTACAAGATAGACATACCACTCAAATAACCCACCTGTAATCTCTTTTCTTTGTGTATCTGTATTTAGTTTTAGCTCTCGTATGATTCTCAAGGCATTTATATACTTTTTATTTGAGCCTACTCTTGAGTGTGTAATATCTTTTTTAAGTAGCACAAACTCATCATAGTACTCTTCAAAAAGATTTTTTATCTGTTTGGCATACTTATGAGCAAAGCTTTTGTCCTCAACACTATGAACAGTAAAGCCTTTGAGTTCAAAATGATCTTTGATACTCATCTTTGAGTTGAGTTTTTTTGTCACTATGGAGTTGTTGGCTGTAATGTTATAACTATTTTCATACATATCGTAAGAGAGTACATTTACCCCATCACTTAAAAGTTTTGAACCTAAGATAACACCGATGTTTGAGAGCCCATCCGTCGTGTTGATATAAATCTCTTCTAGATTACTCTCCAAGGACTTTATACTCTCTATCAGTTCAAGTATAGACTCAAAGGAGTCCTCATCTACACTATACTCTAGCGTTTGGATGGAGAGGGCATTAGATACTGAAAAGTTGTTAAGAGAGTCGATAATCTTTTTACTAGAACGTCTCTCTTTAAATGCTCTATCGTGGACTATAAGATGTGTAGTGAGTCTCTCTTTAAACTCATAAAATATTGGAAATATTGATGAGTGAAAATCACCAAGTATGGAAACTAAAAGCATATATTTCTCCTATGTAAAAATATTTTCATCTTTTGATGAAGTAGTAAGCATTTGTAAGTAAGAGAAGTACAAAAAGTATGGAAGATATAGTGAGTAACTCTAGTGAGTAGCTTTTCTCTATGAACCATCGGTAAAGAGATAGCACGACTATAGAAAAAGAGATAATTAGTGCTATCTCAAAGAGATCTAAGTAGGTTGAATGAGTTCTCTTTTTAGCTTCTATTTTTTCAAAACTTTTACTAGAGTTGAGTATGGTAAAAACAAATCCAAGTAGTAAAAAAAGAGAGGCTCTAAGGAAGTCTAACTCTAGCATGATATAGTTAACCCCGATAGCTATAAAACTGATACTAACAGCTCTATAAAACAGATAAAGAGCATGTTTTTTAGTAAATACCATTTTTTATAACCCACTCTTAAGCATCATAAGAGTCCCCATACCAAATAACTCTAACAAATTTCCATACAAAGTATATGATAGCTATCCAACCAACAACAAAAATGGCAAACCCCATAAATAGTTCCTATATTTAATTTTTTTCTAAAATAAGGTTGTACCTTCTATTCTGAATTATACTCAAAATCTTATGAAACTCCAAACAAGAGTATCTCGGTTTTATTCTAAAGTTGTTTTTCACTCTTTTTTGGCTTGAAAGAGTACTTAATCATAAAGATTGTAGATGCTGAGTCGTAGTTAAAATCTGTTGTATAATTTTTTACAGAATATGTCTTATACTCTGTCAATACAGACCACTTTGGTGTGAACTTATACTCTACACCTGCACCATATCCAAAACCGATGGCACTACTATCAATTCCATCTATTCTATGTATCTTTAAACCAACTAAAGCATAGGGGATAAACTTATGTTTAAAGGCATATCCTAAATGGTAGTCTGTTGAGATTGCAAATGTTCCGAGTGATTTTTGTCCGCGTTCTTCTAGAGATGCGAACTCCATATCAAATGTAAACCCACTATGCAGATGTTTACCTGAAAAACCTTCTATACCCATACCGATGGTATATGCACTAAAAGATGGCAAATCGTTAATTGTTGCATTTCCCACACCTACTCTATAGTTAATGTCTGAAGATGCTACTGTTACTATCATCATTGATGCCATTAATAATTTTACTATTTTATTCATTTTGTGTTCCTTTTATTTGTTGTAGTTGAATTGTACAGATAGTAAACGAAGATGTCATTTCGTTTATATTGAAAATTTTCAATCCCTTTAGCTTAAGTAATCTCATTTGTATGAAAGCAAATAGGGATGGGCATTTAGTCCCATTGAAGTTTGCAGTCCCCTTAAATCGGGTCTTGGCGTTTGTATTACATCCTTCGGGATGAGCTTGAGGCAACAGAAAGAGCATCGTTTCAATCCCCTTAAATCGGGTCTTGGCGTTTGTATATTGCGATGGGACTTGGTAAAAAATATTACGAAGAAGGTTTCAATCCCCTTAAATCGGGTCTTGGCGTTTGTATCTGCGGATCAACTTGCAGAAATAATCGCTTCTGGAGTAAAGTTTCAATCCCCTTAAATCGGGTCTTGGCGTTTGTATACAGCTTTATTCTGTATGTCTCTATCGTACGGAATGTTTCAATCCCCTTAAATCGGGTCTTGGCGTTTGTATTTTCTATAATTGAAAAAGAGTTGCTAAAAGTAATGTTTCAATCCCCTTAAATCGGGTCTTGGCGTTTGTATTATACTCAATCGACACTTCCCCTGCCTTCAGTGTTTCAATCCCCTTAAATCGGGTCTTGGCGTTTGTATAACCTGAAACTGGGTGTATTTTAACCTAGCTTACTTTAAAGTAAGATGTTATAAGCCCTTTGTAGCCTAGTTTGTGTAAAAAAGTTCGCAAATGACAGTGAAATTTCAAAATGCAAGTTGACACTTTAGAAGATTTTTTCTTTTAAAGTGGCTATTTAGGGACTTTTTATTTTTAAAAAGTTCGCAAACCTATTTGAGATTTTTCTCAAAAGTGAGAATTTCTCTCTTTTAGTTTTGTTGAAGTTTTTTATGTGCCTATTTTAGGCAGTTTGAAACTTATGTAAAACTAAAAGTTCGCAAATCCTTGCATGACATGTTAGTAAAAGTGCTATCTACTAACTTTTTTGAGACTACTTAAAGAGAAAAGCCCTAAAATAGGCTCAAAAAAGTTCGCAACATATTGGCTCAAATGGCTCCTCTCTATTTCCTACATCAAAAGATTTTGGTACACAGTTTTCACAGAGATGGTAAAACCTCAGACTATCATACTTCTTGTTGATGAGTTTTTTGAGTTCTATCTCATAGAGGAGAGTTTCACGTTTCGCCTCACTTAGCTCTATCTCAAAAACAGAGTAGTTTACTCGAATACCATAGGCTCCCAGTATGTCTGAGAGTTTAGTTCGGCGTTTATCGTTAGATATGTCATAAGTTACTACATACTTCATTAAAACTTTCCTATAAATGCTTTGTATCTTTTACTCTCACCATTGACAACTTTTGCTAGGTTAAATGCTTGTGTCTGTATGATGTTTTCTATCTTTTTGGACTCTTTTTTCCACATGGTGTAGGAGCCTAGTTTCTCTTTTATATTTTTTGCGATGAGCTTACGACTTGCTAGTGTAAGAAGACCATCTTTACCTAACTTTATGGGTTCTTCTTTGTTGAGCATACTTATGATGGTTCTGTCAACTATGAAAGTTCTAAACTCCTCTATCATATCAAAGGTAAGAGTCGGTTTTTTCTCATCTAGTGAGTGTAGAAAAGATATGTTTAGGTTGAGTCCTGCATGGACTAGTGAGTGTTGTACTTTACCGTAGAGAAAAGCATAACCGTAGTTGAGAGAGGAGTTTACTATGTCTTTTGCACCATAGGTGATGCGTTTTGGAAAGGGAACTTCTAGTATGAGTTTTAAAGCATCCCAGTATGTGGCAGAGATGCTTCCCTCATAACCCATGAGTTCATTTACAGATGTTACACACTTCATCTTTACTATGCTTACCTCTATAGAGTGAACTTGTTTATCTAAGAGTTTATGGTACTTGTTTAGGTACTTTATGTAGTTGAGTTGGTTTTTAGCTTTTCCTCTGATAAAGGCTTTTGCTAGGTCTAGGTGTAGAGGTGTGTTTAAGATTTTTGCCTGTCTGCTTACTATTTGTGTCATGCTTGACTTGTATGTTATGAGTGAGGCATAGGAAGTTGCATCACGGTTGATAAAGTCTATGGTTATGGCATTGTTGGCACACTTTTTAATGACATTTGTAGAGAGTGAAAAGCCTTTTCCCTCAAAAACTATACGAGTAATTTTGTTTACTGGAAAAGAGTTTTGTACTTTTCCATATTTTTTAAGGACAAACTTGTTTTTAGAGATGCCAAGCATCATCCCCTCTATGGCTACATGAAGAGTAGAGTCATTTGCGAACTTTTTAGCATACTTGTTCTTTTTTTTGGCTAGTTTTGAGCTTGTGTCTTTGTATGACTTGTCAGCTAAGTACTTCTCATAGCCTAGGGCTACGATGTGGCTTACTTCATCTTTGATGTTTTCTATCTCAAAGAGTATGGAGAGTTTTACCTGTTCTAGGAGTATTTTAAACTCTTTTTTTGTTGTCACGGCTCTTGATTTTTTGGAGAGAAACACTTTGTGTGCTAGTGTATTTATAAGTGCTTGTTGAAACTCTCTATGTTGTGGTGAATTTTTTGCAAGAATCTTTAAGTAGTAGTTTTTAAGTCCATACAGGTAGGAGTTTAACTCTTGGATAAATCCACTAAAACCTAGTTTACTTTTAGAAAAAACCTCTAGTTTTGCTAGACTTTTTTGAACTCTCAGTTCTTCTACTTCTCTATTTCTTCCTCTAAACTCTATGCCTAAAAATGTAAAACCATCTGCTATATGTACTACTGTAGTTTTATCTTTTCCTAGTTTGAGTTTAAGAGTTTTGAGAAACTTCTTGAGCTCTTTTAGCTCTTTGTATGCTTGGTTCTTTCCCTGAAAAAAAAGTGCAAAGTCATCAGCATATCGTACAAAACTAATCGCTCTTTTTTCTAGGAAACTATCCATCTCATTGAGGTAGATGTTTGAGAGAAGAGGGGAGAGTATGTCACCTTGGTAAACGCCATAGAGATGCTCATCGAAGTTTTGTTCTTTAAAGCCACCAACTTGTATGAAGAGCGATATAAGTCTTATGATGCTTCTGTCTTTGATGTGCTTGTTTAGGATGCTCAGAAGTATGTCATGGTCTATGGTCTCAAAAAAGTTTTCTATATCTGTTTTGAGTATGGTAAGCTTTTTTTTGTTTATGTACTCTGTAGTTCTGTTGATGGCTTTGAGTGTGGACTTTTTAGGTCTATAAGCATAAGAAGAGTCTGAGAAAATTTTGTCAAAGTATGGGTTCATACTCTCATAAAGAACTCTCTGAATAAGCTTGTCTTTTATGGCACTTAGTGCAATAGGACGCTTTGAATTTGAGTTTGCTTTGTTTATCTCTATCTTTTTAAGAGGTTCAGGTGAGTAGAGTCCTCTTTTTACCTCTTCAACTATAGAAGAGATGTTTTGAGAGAAGTCTTTTTCAAACTCCCTAAAATCTATATCATCAAGACCGGAAGATTTTTTACTTATCTCCTCATAAGCAAGAGTGAGGTTCTCTTTTGTAATGATGTAGCTTAAGGGTTTTGTGAACATTCTATTTTAATTCTGCTTTTGCTTTCTCTACTAACTCTAAAACAAATTCTGAACCTTTGTTGTTTTTCTTAGCTTCCCATTTTTTTATAAAACTTTGAAGAGACTTCTGTAACTTAGAACTATATTTAGGCTCATGTATCCCATCCCATGCTTTTTGAGCCGTTTCATTTACTTTTTGATGTTTATTCGATTCTTGTGCTTTCTTCCACTCTACAAGCATTGTTTTAAGTTCATCAAGTTTCTCATAATCTGGATGTTTAGTTATGAGATTTTCTAACTGTTGTATGTTTTGAGACTCTCTTACAAGTTGTAAGTCGTGTTGGAATTTTTTTTGTTCCTCTTGTGCATTCTTTTGTTTTTCTAATGCTTCTAAATCTTCTGAAGTAACTAGTGAGTTAAGTTGTGTTGTTTGAATATTGTCAAGGCGGGAGTATCTTTGTAAAATATCTTTGCTTTTTTCTGTTTTATGTTTTGCAAAATCTTCAAGTTTCATATATTCCAATTTTGAATTTTTTGTATTTGACTGTTCTGTTGCCATTGTAAGTAACTCTTTGATCTGATCACGTGTATCCCAGTTGCTTATGTTAGTTTGCATTGCAACTTCAAAGTCTTTTAGGTACTTTTGTGTATCAATACCATTAAGTTTTATGGTGATTTTGCCATAACCTAAAGATTTCGCCATGCCGATGTTGTGGTAACACTCTGCAGTGTTATGGTAAGTAAGTGCAGAAATAAGTGCTCCTAGTTCAGCTTTTTTTAGGTTGTGGTATCTTAGTTTGCCTCGAAAAACAGCACCCTCTTTAAGAGGTGTAAAACTTGTACCTACATTTTCATTTTCAGTATCTTCTGTTTTTTGTGGTGAGTTTTCTTTGTGTATTGGGTAGCGTTTCCATCCAGCTATGGTGAAATCATCCATAAAAGTAGTAAAGTTATTTCCGTTTTGTTCTACATATATAGGGTAGTAAGAAGCTCTTGGTGTTCCTAAAATCTCTGTTCTTACAGATAATTTTTTGACATTGCCAGTAGCTAAAAAATGAGAAAATGAGACACGCCCTTTGAGTGCCTCTTTTTTATTGACATAACCAAAAATAGTTTGTGCTAAATCAAGATTTTTTTTCAAGTGGTTTGCATTTAACCCATCTTTAACACTATGCTTGTATGGCAGTTTGTAAAGGTATGAAAGTCCAAAATGTACAATGTTTTTTTTCTCTTTTTGAAAAAATACAGGAACTTTTTCCCCTCTATAAAGTTTTTCTTTCCAAAAATTCCAATCAGGAGACTCTTTGGGTTCTGTTGTTCGTTTATCAAAGTAAGCAAAAAGGAACTTTTCCATTACCTCTTTTTTAAGACATAATGTTTCTATAGGCTTAAAAAATACAAATTCATACCCTTTTCCATCGCCCATTTTCCCTGTATTTTTTCTTTGTGTTGGTTGTCCTGTAAGTACAAGAGTTCCTTTTGTACCATTTGAATTATATCTGTAGAACTCTCTTTTGTCGTACTTTGGATTTGTTTGAGATCTATACATATCTCCAACTCTAATCTCTTTGTAAGTTTCACCTAAAATATTGTATTTAAACTCTGAAGTTTTCTCAAAACCCTCTTTTTCAAAATGTTTTGCAAAAGAGACATCATAAGCTTTATCTATCTCTCTGTGAGATATTCTCCCTGGCTTACTACAGTTTTCAATGACATAACCATCTTGAGTTTTTTGAAGCCATCCACATAGAATTTTTTCTGGTTGCATTGTAGACATGTAAAAGTTTTTAGCAGAGGAGAGATCTCTTACTGCAAATGTGTCATCATCAAACTGGCTCATCTTAGAAAAACTCATGATCTCTAAAACACTTTTAACAATACCTTTTATACTAGTTGATGGGATATAGTACTCTCCATTGTGTTGGCAAAACTCTTCAGGTTTTTCGTGGTCACGAACAAAGATAGGACTTTTTGCTGTGAGAGTTATGTCTATAACTCCACTCTCTCCATCTTCAAATGGTATGTCATGGCTTACATCTTCTGCCCAAGGTGGAAAAAATACCTCTTCACTCAGTGGTACGAAGTTAAATGGTGCTGTTATCATTTTGCCTCTCCTTTTACGAATCCTGCAAACAGAACTTTTTGTAGTTTTTCTACTTTCATATCCTCACATAATGGGTCTGTTATCTTGTCCCATATCTGAGCCATCTTTACATTTTTTTCTAAAGCATAAAAAATCTCTGTATTTTCCTCTTTTATGTTTGATATATCTGTTGTAGAAACAAGCCAAGAGGAATTTATTTGTTTGATGCTTATAGACTCTACTCCATTGCTAAAGTGTGCCTCGTAAACAAAGCCACCCTTAGCATCTACACTAATGTCACTCTTTTGAGTCCATATATCTTCTATGGGTCTATCACTAAACTGTACATACCCCTCATAACCTCTAAGTGAGTTTATATATTCTAGTATCTCTGTTTTATTTTTCTTCATCTTAAACCTCACTCTCAAATATTAGATGTTTTATTAGTTTTATAAGTAACTCTTTCTCTTTTGGATCACTACTTGCCACTAAGAGTGTAAGTGCTGTAAGTGCATTATCATTTATCTTTTTTTCCCCATTTGCTTTGTAGAGGTAGTCACACTTGTTTAAAAAGTAGATAAACATAAAACTAGCACTTCGTTTATTTCCATCACTAAAAGGGTGGTCTTTTATGATGAAGTAGAGAAGATGTGATGCTTTGTCCTCTATGCTAGGGTAGAGTTCAACTCCTCCAAAAGTTTGGTAAAGATTGCTTATTATGCCATCAAGTTCATCTGCCTTTTCATTGGCGAAAAGTTTCGTTGCCTCTTTTTTTGCCATAAGATTTTTTTTGAGGCTTATTAAAACCTCTTTTGTCTCTTCATAAGTTAAAATACAATCACTCTGACACCCTTCAAAGTCATCTATGCTCTCTTTATCGTATCCCTCTAAAAGTGAGAGAGTCTTTGTGTAGTTATTTAAAAGAGAGAGTAACTCTTTCTCATGACCTATCTCTTTGGTAGATAAGAAATCTATGGTTGCTTTAAGATTTTGAAGTATATCTTTTGTTTTTGTAAGCTTCTTCTCATTAAGAGCATAGCCATCTAAGAGATATTTCTTTAAGATGCTTGTTGCCCATTTTCTAAAGTGTGTAGCAAGTTTTGAGTTTACTCTATACCCGATAGCTATAATAATATCTAGATTATAAAATTCTACTACCCTTGTTACTTCTCTTTTACCCTCTTTTTGAACTGTTTCCATTTTGGAAATAGTTGAACTATCAAGCTCCTCCTCTTTTAATATATTTTTTATATGTTTATTAATCGCTGGAACTTTAGTACCAAAAAGTTGTGCTATCTGTTTTTGATTTGCCCAGACAGTCTCATGTTCCAAGTCACCTTTAAACTCTATCTCACCATTTGGTGCTTGATAAATCTCGATGTTAGTCACGTTGTAACTCCTCACCGTTTCTGAAAACTTTTCCCACAAACACCCCATGCCCTTTAGTGGTCATACCACCTAAAGAAAGCATTCCTGTTGTGATGTCTTTGAGAGCTTTTTCAAAGGCTTCAAGTTCTTTTTCTTGAACACTTGTATCTAAAAGTATCTCTATCTCCCACATATCTTTTTGAGCGATAGTTTTTTCTTGAAAGAGTGCTCCATCTATAGCCCCTCCAGTAAAACGGTCTATACTTACATGATCGAAAGTTTTTGTTTTTTCTTTGTTATCTTGAAAACAGTCACTTAAAATGAGTTTTCCTTTTGAGCCTTTTTTTGTTTTATCTTCAGAATCTTTGGCACTTCCAAAGATAGCTTCAAGTGAACGTAGTCCGTTCTCTGCTTCAATGCTGTTTCCAACTAAAGAGTTGTAGTGAAAAGTTGTTCTATGAGACAGAGCCCCTTTAATGCTACTTGCTGGAATGAGTATCTGTTTTTTGCCTAAATTTTCTTGAGTATAATCTATAATATACTCATAAGTAGGTGTAGCATCGGCATCTTTATCCCCAAAACCACTTCCAAAGATGAAAAAATCTTCAGGAGTAATTTTTAAAGTATATTCTATATGTGTTTTAGAGATTGATTTCTTTATCTCATAAGGCTCTTTTAGTTTATAGTTAAGACTACTAGAGTAGTTTTCATAAGTATCTATCTCAAAACTATCTTTTTGTATCTCTAAAATTTTAAGTTTACCAAACCCTTTAGTACTCCCTCCACCTAAACGAAATGATGCACTAGAGAGTAGTGCTAAAATCTCAAGAAAACTCTCCTCATCTTCTAAAACTTCTATACTAAACTTAAAACGACTCCCTTTATAGAGTATCTCTTCATCAAACTTTGCATGCTCTTTAGCTACACCTTTTTCTGTGATGGCTGTATGCTCACGGATAGGAAGAGTATCGAAGAATTGTAGAAATGGTGTTTTTTCAGGGAGTAACTCCTCACACACTTCATTTTTTGCATTTATGCAGAGTAGTGCATTTGAAAAGATAACCTTAGAACCATTCTTTTCTCCAAAAATATCAGCTACTTTTTCCTTGTCAAAATCTTTTCTCAAAACTCCAGCTATAGAAGTTCCAAGTATCATAGGTAAGCCGTTAAAGTCTCTTTGAATTGGGCTATCTTGTATGAAGTCACTTGCATTACTTCCAACTTTGAGAGGAGTGTCGGCTTCTACTGTTATGTGAGCTATGTGTCTAGTTTTCATCTTTGTTCTCCTCATCTTTTGTTTTGACTTTTGGCATCTGCATAGAGAGTAACTTTGTAAATTCTAGTGGGTTTTGGCTCTTTTTAATGGCGTTTAGAAGAGTAGATTTCTTCTCTCCTTCCCACTTCTCTTGAGCTATTCCCTTACTGATGTACTTCTCTACATCTGCATAAATATCTTTAGTATTTGAACAAAGACTTCGTATGCTTCCCCATTGAGAATTCATCTTTTGTGAGTAAAGTTCTTTGTTTTTTTCTATAAAATTATGCACTTCATCAGCTAAGTCAAGTTTAGTCTTTTTACTCTCTTTTCTTGCTTGTAAAAAGAGTGCTGTCTGAGATGTAACTTTTACTTTATCTTTTCTTTTATCTTTTTGAGTCACTTTTGTAAGTTTAAAATCAGCATCAGTTAAAAAAACTGGATTTATAAGCACTTCTCCAAACCCTTCACTTAGGTAAGCTCCAACACCACTTTTGATGGCATTTAACTGTTCTTGAGTAATGTTTTTCAGTACTATAACACTCCCTTTATTGATGACTACTCGTTCATAATCTTTTATCTCTCTTTTTCCATTGTAAGGTGTAAAAGTAGAGGTTCTAAGTTGTGTCTGTTCGTAGTCGATGTTATCATCGTTTAAGCTCTCACATATATCTTTAAGATTGTAGCTAGGATTTCCTTCCTCATCGACTAAGGCTAAACGACTTTTGGCATACAAAATTGTCTCAGGGTGTAGTGAAAGGTCTTCTATCTTTTCACTATCTTCTACCAAAGAGATTTTCACCTCTCCATACTGTGCAGACTTGGACTTTCCTAATCTTTTTATGCCTATGAGATTTGACTTGATTCTTTCTAAATCAGTATCACTTATATCACGATATTGTAAGGTAAATTGCCAAGTAGTTCCACTTTTAATGGCACTATAACCAAACATAGAACTATCTAAACTTCTTCTATTCTTTTTATCATAAGCACTCTTTTGTGAGTAGTTGTACTCTACAAAAGTGAGTTTTTTATCTTTTGTTATATAACCATTACGTAGCTGTTTTGCTTGTTTAAGACTAGAGAGTGGTGTTTGAAGTTGGTTGATAATTTTACTTTCATCCGTTTTCTCTTTAAATATAGTAAGGGGAATTTTATAAGTTAAAGCACCATTACAAAGGAGTGTAGCATCTCCAAAACGAACCTTTCCACTATGAAAAATATCGAAGCTCTCATCATACTTATCATACTCAGCTGCTGCCATACCTAAGAAATTACTTCCTGGGATAAATTCAAGTTGGCTTATATTTCCCTCTGTGTTTGAAGTTGCGGGGAGAACGATGTTACTTATAAACTCTACTTTAAAAACTAATTTTTTCATTTTGACTCCTCAATTACACAAAACTCACATCTTCCTAAACCACGGTTACGGTTTAAGCCCATTCTCTTTATGAGCTTTAGAGATTTTTTGAGAGTCTCTTCAAAACCATCGGGTATATCTCTTATCTCACCATAAAGAGTAAGGGGAATAACAACCTCTATCTCACGTAGAGAGTTATCAACGGCTAAACCATCATCACCTATCTTTGTCGAGGCTATCACATCATAGAGATTATCTTGTAAATCATTTGAGACTATTTCATCTTTTAGATTTTCCTCTAAAGTAGCGTTGGAGAAGTATGCTTTGTGCATAGCACTGATGTCTCCAAACTCTTCTGCCATCTCTCGAACCAAGCCTTTTATAGTTTTTCCTGAAGCATAAGGAAGAGTATTTTCATCTTTTACAACTGTACTGTCTAGTTTTGCTCCAGCACTAAGTCCTGAACTTAAGTGCCAGTAGTCAAAAAACTTAAGAGTGTATTTGAGTGTCATTATTTTGTCTCCGTTGTTGAGAGTATTTGTAGTATGTCGTAGATTGGTGTTTTCTTATTTACTATAAGATTATTGAGTGCTAAATCTTTATGAAGTGCTTTAAAGTTTTTGTTTAGAATGCTCTTCTTATAGTTTGGGTTTATATCTGCCATACTATCAACTCTCTCTAAAAAGTTTTGTGCATCTGTGCTACTTTTATAGAGTTCGCTTAACCATGAACGTAGTTTAGATTTAGGAGACTCTTTTACTCTTAATGATTCTACTACTGTTATTAAATGATTTATGTGTGGTTTGCTCTCTTCACTAAGATAATAAGCTCCAAAATCACATCTAATACTCTCTTTATCATTTGGAATCGTAAGTTCATCTTCTACAAATTTTTCCCAACTTTGAAAGTTTGAACTCTGTATTTTATGGAACATAAGACTAGATGGTGCTAAAGTAGCGTTTATCTCTTTAGCGTGTTTTTTTGTTTGAGAACATAACTCTTCTGCAAGTGAAACAGCATAGTGAAATGGATACTTCTCATTTGTGTAGGCTATACCCGCACAAGCTGTCAGTTTTGAACCTATATGTTTTTGAGTTTTCTCTTCAAAGTTTTTTAAAAACTCTTTTGTAAAACTAAGCGCATCATCTGCATCACATATAACAGTAACATCATCTCCACCAAGTATAATTTCTCTTACTTTTTTATCTTGCTTTGCTAAGTTAAAAGCTTCTTTTGTAGCTTTGTCTAAGTTAGTAGAGAATTGGCTCAATGGAGTTTTAAGATTTCGTATCACTTCACCCAGACCATTTCCATCTATATGGATAACTGCTAGTTTATTTTTACTGTTTGAGATATGCTGTAGCTCTTTATATGTTTCATCTTGTTCTATACTCTTGTAGGCATCAAGTTTTTGTTGTGAAGCTCTATCTGAATTACTATTAACAAGAGGTTTAGCAGTTAATGGGTTGAGTTTCATAACATTTATACTACTATCTAGTGGTAATGAGGGACGATTTCGTTGGATTTTAAGTTTTTCTTCTAGCTTTTCTCTATCAGTTTGAGTATGTTCACCTTGAAATATTACTACTGCCTGAGAGATACTTATAGCATATGCTTTTTGTTCTATATGCTTTGAAAACTCCAAAACTACTTTTTGACACTCCTCTTTAGAGTTAAAAATAGCTTTGATATTTCCAGCAGCATTTACTAAAACTTCATCAGGATTATAGTTTTTTTCAAACTCATTTGCTATCTGTTTTATAATTTCACTAGCCCCAACAATCTCTTTTAGTTTGTTAGTAGCAAATATAAACTCCTGAATCCCCTGCACACTTGCTCCATATAGATATTTACTCATCCTAAATCCTCTACTTTGATTTTTCCCAGTCCAAAGACTGTGCTTTTTCCTACACCTATAACCTCACCTATCTTTAGTAAGTCATAGACTTCTTTATTTACACTACTGATAACCATCTCACCCATAAGACCCCCTAGGTTCATTGTCATTTTTTGTTTGTTACTTCTTCGTGTTAGCTCTTGATAGCGAAGATTTTTAGAAACTATTTTGTAGCTTGTATCTAGTTTTACTCTCTCATAAGGTAGTCTTTGTAAATCTAAATGGCGTTTATAGATAGAGAGTAATATGTCTAAGAGTTCTATATCTTTCGTAGCAAATCTATTTTGCTTTTTCATTCTTAGTGGTGTAAGAAACTTTAGGTTTATAACTTTAGCTCTCTTTTTTGTTTTGAGTGTTTTTGTTTTCTCTTTAAACTCTATTTTTGGAGTCTCTTTTAAAGAGTTAAGCATCGCTTTTGCTATAGAATCTTTATGTTTTTGAGCATTATTAAAAAGGAGAAGAGAAAATTTGTATTTTTGTGAAGAGAGTTTAAAATCGAGTCTGTAGTTATGTGTAGTGTTCTGTGCTTCATAGAAGCTATAAAAGATACACTCTTTTGTAGCAAAACATTCTTTGCACTTCATAGTAGGGTTGATACAAACTTCATCTTTGAGGGCATACCCAAAAGCTCCACGGACTTTAGAGCCTATAAAGTCGTGAGGTTTTGGAGTGAAGAGGGTGTAGATTTGTTTTGTATAGGTCATTTTAACTTCTCTGAGGTTTCAGGTTTAAGTTTTTTAATTGCTTCTGCATCTTGAAAACTTTGTATGTAACTACTAATATTTAATACTTCTTCTTTTGTTAGTTCTCGAACTATAATGTCTGCAAATTGTCCTATTTCATCATCCTCAATCTCTATAATTAATTGAGATAGATCTCCTGTCTGAATTTTGTAAGTATCTTCAAAGTATCTATCATTAGATAAATATTCGATGTCATATCTAGTAACACCTTTTATAAGTTGATTGGCTAAAACACCTTGTATCTCTTGACGAGAAAAAAACTTTCTAATAAGATAAGATTTAATCAAAATCTCTTTGTTAAGTTTTTTAATGTAAAAATTAATATCAATCTTTTCTAAATTTAATTTCTTTTGCTTTTCATTCTGTTTGTAGTTATACCAAACTCCAGCAAGTGTTCCTAATGTTATAAATGCATCAATCCAATGCCACAAATCGTCGTTAAAATGTCCTGTGGATGATAAAAAAATGAATACCAATACAATACTAATAATTATTGATTTATATTTTTCTAGTTGTCTAAACATACTCTCTAAATCTCCTAAATTCAAAAACAGATTTTTTTACACTTTTACTGTTCTTATCTGTATATTCTATCACATTTCGTTTTGTTGTTGCATAGTAACTCTGTATATTTTTTAATCTACAGTAGTTCACTATTTGATAAACTGCACCAAAATCTCCCTGTACTAAAGCTATATCGCCTCTGTGTAAACTCTTGTTGAGATAATCTTCTAGAGGTTGTAGATAATTTTGTAAAGAATTTAAATCAGATGGAACATTACTCCATAAGGATTGTAAATCTTTAGGAAGATAGACAAACTCATCTATAGCCATCTGCTCTTGTGCATAGAGTATTTGAGTATCACTGATCTTATGGGAAAATAGCAAAAACATTTTTTTCATATATCACCTTTTTATATTGATAACTTTTTCTTGGCTAAAAGTATATACCCTCGAAACGAAAGGGTTATTTCGTTTTTATATGAGCGATATACTCTTTTAGCTCTTGTAAAATTTTCTCTCTATATCGTTTAGGTTCTATCACCTCTATATGAGGCAACCACGACTTAATGATGTTGTCTATATCCTCATCATGGCTTACATCAAAAGAGACTTTAAGCGAACCATCCTCATACTCCTCTAGTATCTCCTGTGATTCTAAAAAGTCTTTGCTTTTAAAGTAGATAGCGACTTCTTTAGAGACCTTCACAACAACTTCAAAGGAACTTCCATCTCTATAAAATGCTGAGTTTGCTTTTTCTAGTATGGACTCTATCTCCTGCGCACTTGTTTTATAGTACTCTTGTGTTGATTTCATCTTTTTTATAGCTGAGAGTTTAAAGGTTTTGACTCTCTTATCAGTTAAATCTTTTGCAAAAAGATACCAAAATCCATCAAAGTTTACTATTTTATAGGCTTCAACATTTAGTTGTTTGTTTGATAGTGTGAGTGTGAGTATCTCTTGATTGTTTATATACTTTTCTAATCTTTCGATAAAAAGAGAGTCTATATCTAAGTCCTCAATATCATCCTGTTTGATAAAGTAAGGATTATAAAAGTTTTTTACAGAAAGTTTTTGAAAGATTCTATCTTTTATATATTCGATATTTTTGACATCATTAAACTGCGCTAGAGAAACTTTGAGAAACATCATTTCATCATTATCTAGAATAGTTCTATTGAGAGAGAAACCTTCGTGAAACATAAATCTACCATTATCATCTTTAACGATAGGAAATTCACAAAGATTGTTTTTGATATCGTTTTGAATAGTTCTTACTGTTACTCCAAATTCTTCTGCTAACTCTTTTGTGTTTGGTCTCTCATCGAAAGAGAGTTTACTTAGCGTTTGAGTAAGTCTTCTGAGAGTTTTATCGTAATCTTTTTTTGCCATATATGTCCTTATCCTTTATCCTATTTCCCAAGCCAAATATTAACATCATAACTACTCTGTTTTGGTGTGATTATTAAACTTTTTGCTGTATCTATCTTAATGATTTTCATCTTTGTATCTTCAAAGGAGAGGGCTAGGGCATACTCTCCTTTTATGAGATTAGTAAACTCAAACTCTCCATTTTTATCAAGAGTTTTTACTGCTTTTATGTTGTAAAAACTTGAAGGTTTGTTGAGGAGTTTTTGAGATTCTTTAGGCAGATATACTAGGGCTATTTTTGTGAGAGTGCTGATGCTATCTACTTTTCCTGAGATTTTTCCTTTGTTAAAACTATACTCTTTTACAAATGTCTGAAAGCTATTTTCATTATGAAAAACTACTTTTTCATAGAGGTGTTTTGCTTTTTGTAGCTCTCCAAATGCTATCCACTCTTTTGTGAGAATAAGAGCAACATCATTTTGAATATGAAAGATACTTTCATCACTAAGTCGCTCTAAAAATTTACGGTTTTGTTCATTTACAGGGAGTGCCTCTGCTGATTTAATGAGAAATATTGCATTGAGTAGATTCCCTTTGTGGAGTATATTTTGAAGAGATATCTCTCTGTATGCATCTAAGTTCCATGTAGTTTTGTAGTATCTGAGTATGGCACTCCAAGCACTACTTGTATAAAATTTATACTCTTTTGTATCGATATACTTCTCTAACTTTAAGATGTTTTGTGGTGTTAACTCAAGCTCTTGTTTCTCTTGTAGCGTTAGTATCGTTGGTATATCATCTACATGGAGTGGGTAAGTGAAGTACTCTATCGTGTTGTTTGTATCTATAAACGCTATCTTGATATCTTTTGCTTTTACTTTTGTATCTAAGTTGGCTGCACTATTTAAAGAGCTTTTATAGACATCTAAATGGCTCATCTTATTTGTAAAGATTTGTGATAGTAGAATGTTAAAGAGTATGAGTACAAGAGGAACAAGATATGCCACTTTCGGGTACTTTTTAAAGCTTAGAAGAAGTGTTGAGATAATAGTCGCTACATTTAATCCCATAAAAATCATCAGGAGATATCTAAAGTTCTCTAGTGTGTTTTTTGTAACTTCATCACTATCTCCAAAGAGAGGAAATAGTGTAAATAGAGCTGTAAAATAGTATGCGATATATATAGTGTAGAGAAGAAAGATAAGATTTAAAATAAGACTAGCACTTAGAATCTTTCTGTTTGAAAGAGGTGTAAAAGAGTCTTTTACTTGAAGTAAATTTGTAAGTTGTAGTAAAAAAAAGAGAAAAAATGGAAAAATCAAGAATTTATAGAGCTCCTCTATCTGAAATTCTGGTTTAAGTCCAATTTGGTATAAATTTGCTGCTATAGAGATGATGGAAATGATAAGGGTAGCGACAGAGAGATAAAAGAGGATAAAAATAGATATCTGTTTCAGGTTGTTTCTTTTAAAAATGGTAGATTTTTTGAAGATAAGCTTCGTACCAATGATTGTAAAAACAAAAAGTAAAAAAGCTTTTATGTAGAGACCATTTTTCGATGTATCTGTAGAGAACTCTGAGTAGAATACATTTGTTAAAAATATGTCTGATATACGAGGTGTAGCTACAAGTGCTAAGATATCTATGATGATATCAGAAGCTATAACACCAATGATGGCATAAAGGAGTGTGAGTTTTAATAACTCTATAGTTGTCTCTTTTTTGATGATTTGTCCTTTTTTTAGTGTTAAATATTATAACAAAGAATGAATTTTTAATAGCTTAGCTATAATTCCTTTAAACATTTAAGGATATACCTATGAGCGAAGAGAAAACACCACCTACTAAAAAATATTACGATTACATAAGTGTTGGAAATCGCACGAAACAAGTGGCTTACTTTGTTCAGCAACATGATAAAAACAGAATGCTCAAAGAACTTTTTTTACCATTTAAAGAGAAACAGACTT
>Ga0256826_1000282_pt1 | contig 29365 bp, 25 predicted proteins | sample CV79metaG_FD_185975 | JGI IMG/M metagenome (GOLD analysis project Ga0256826, IMG submission 185975) | Hydrothermal vent microbial communities from East Pacific Rise, Pacific Ocean - CV79 | ecosystem: Environmental > Aquatic > Marine > Hydrothermal vents | place: Pacific Ocean: East Pacific Rise...
CAAAGATGGAGAACGAATTGAGCAAGTAGAAAAAGGTGAACTCAACAGGGCAGTTGTTTGATCATTAATTTCTCAAACACCAGACTTGACCATAACTCCGTTTTTAACCTGGCTTGCCGTTGAATAGAACGTGTCCGCTTTCAGCCAGAACCAGGCTTTTAATGCCCTGTTATTTATGTTTCGCCATGTTCTGGGCAAAGAGTTTGGAAAGGTCGATGGCATTGTCCGTGCAAAGAGAAATCCGTATATACCCGTTGTACTTTCCAGAAAAGAAGTTGATTCTGTCATTGCTTTGCTCAAGCATCCCTTCAATCTGATAATCAGTTTAATGTATGGCTGCGGTATGCGTATTACAGAATGTATATCCCTTCGAGTTCACAATTTTAATTTTGATATGAAGATCCTCACTATCCATGACGGGAAGGGGAAAAAGGACAGAACCGTTCCTATTCCAGATGCACTCATGGATGCCTTAAAAGTACAGCTCGACTGGGTTACGGAACAACATAAGTTTGATCTTCTTGCTGGCTATGACGGGGTTTTTCTAATGGGCCAACTGGAAAAAAATATAAAAATACTGCCCGGGAACTTGTCTGGCAATGGTTTTTCCCGGCAAAAAGAATGACCACTGTACAGGGTAACAATGAACGCAGGCGTTTTCATATTAATGAGTCCGCCCTGCAGAGAGCACTACGTACAGCAGTGTAAAAGGCAAAAATCCCCAAACGGATAACATCACACACTTTCCGGCATCGCTTCGCCAGCCACCTACTCCAGGCGAATTACGATATTCGCACCATCCAGAAACTCCTTGGCCACAGCGATATCCGAACAACCATGATTTACACTCACACTGTGAAAAGTGTTACCTCTGAAAGAGGCAAAAAGTCCTTTGGATTTTTAATTCAGACCTCGTCAAATTGTAACATTTGCATTCGCACCCTGTACGTACTTACAGTAAGATAGAGTAAAAGTGGACAGTTGCTGGTCTGAGTTTTCAGTGTGCAGTGCTGAAAACTGAAAACTGAAAACTTTTAACAACCCAAAAAAAGTGCAATGTGTCCAAAATTCAGCACTAATTTAAAGCACGTTTACGATGTCTGTATTATGAATCTAACGGGTAAATATTTTTCTCAATCATGCACTGCAGGCAGTAAACAGTTTTGAATTATTATCGCTCTCGGCTCGGAGAGGAGGTATCAAACGCATTATCCAAAAGTTAAAGAGTTTGCTAAAGAAAAAATAAGGTTTTTATACTATATATTGTAGATAAGCCTTGCCATATGCCATAGGTGTGGTGTATAAGATCTTTTCGAGAGTAACTTGTTATTCTGCAGTTTTTGTGTTTGTCCGCAGATTTCGTCCCCCCCTTTTAACACCAAGTAATGAGGAAGATATGACCCCCGATTTAACTAAACAGGAACTTACTACGACTGCCGAAGTTGTCCTTGCCAGACGTTACTATTTGAAAGACGAAAACGGTGATCCAGTAGAAACCTGGGAGACTTTATGTAAAAGGGTGAGTGGGGCAGTTGCTCTGGTGGATAAAGAGAGTAAGGAGTATGAAGCTCTGCGGGAATCATTTTTTCGTATGATGTATCACCTCGATTTTTTGCCAAATTCCCCCTGTTTAATGAACGCAGGAACTGATATTGGGCAATTGTCCGCTTGTTTTGTCCTGCCCATTGAAGATTCAATGGATGGTATCTTTACCGCCATTCGTAATGGTGCCCTGGTGCATAAAACCGGAGGTGGCACCGGCTATTCTTTTTCACGGCTTCGTTCCCGCAATGCGTCTGTTCGCTCAACGCAAGGGGTAGCCTCCGGTCCCCTTTCCTTTGCCGCAGTTTTTGATGCTGCTACCGAAACAATCAAACAGGGAGGTAAACGGCGCGGTGCTAATATGGGGGTGTTGCGTATAGATCATCCTGATATTATGGATTTTATTGTTGCCAAGGAAGATCAGGAAAAGTTTACGAATTTCAATTTTAGTGTTGCCATCACCGATAACTTTATGCAGGCTGTTGAAGATGGGAGTGATTACATCCTGATTGAACCCTCATCTGCTGAAGAGGTGGGGATCCTGAGTGCCCGCGCTGTTTTTGAAAAAATAATCGATCTTGCCTGGCACAACGGCGAGCCTGGCGTGCTGTTTATTGATGCCGCCAACCGTGACAATATGACCCCGCAACTCGGTGATTTTGAAGCGACTAACCCCTGTGGTGAACAATGGCTGCTTCCCTATGAGAGTTGTAATCTGGGTTCTTTGAATCTGTCCAATTTCGTCAAAAACGGGAAGGTTGACTATAAGCGTATGGACACAACAGTATGCGTGGCTACAACATTTCTTGATAATGTCATTGATTGTAATCGTTTTCCTATTCCTGAGATTGAAGAGATGACCCTTAAAACCAGAAAAATTGGTATGGGGGTCATGGGGATGCACGATATGTTGATTCAGCTTGGCCTTCCTTATGGAAGTGAAGAAGGGCGAAAAATAGCGGCAGAGGTTATGGCCTTTGTTCGTAAAAAAGCAGAAGAGCAATCCTGTAAACTGGCAACGGAAAAGGGTGCTTTTCCTGCATATGATGTTGAGTATAATGATTATCCAGCACGTCGAAATGCAGCCCTTACTTCCATTCAGCCCACCGGAACCGTTTCCATGATTGCTGATTGTGCCAGTGGCTGCGAACCCTATTATTCCATTGTGATGGTCAAGAATGTGATGGATGGTGATCGGCTTATTCTGGTGAATAAACACTTTGAGCAGATTGCCCGGAAAGAAGGTTTTTACTCCGAAGAGCTTATGGCCAAAGTAGCCGATAGCGGCACGGTGACAGGGCATGATGAAATTCCTGAAAAATGGCAGGAGGTGTTTCGTACAGCGCAAGATATAAGCCCGGAAGATCATATTCAGATGCAGGGAATCCTGCAGAAAAACGGGGTGGATTCTTCTATCTCCAAAACGATTAATCTGCCCAACAGCGCCACCCGTGAGGATGTTGAGCTGTGCTATCTGATGGGCTACAGGCTTGGTTGTAAAGGACTCACTGTCTATCGGGATGGGTCAAGAGATTCACAGGTCTTAAACACAATAGCCAGGGACTCGGGTGAGCAGATGGCAGTTGTCTCATCTGGTGGAGTGAAAAAGAGAACACTGCCGGATATGCTCAGCGCCAAACGTTACAGAGTAAAAGATCAGGATCAAAAATCTGTTTATATCATTGTCTGTTTTGATGAGAATGAACAGCCCATGGAAGTTTTTGCCAAATTCCCCTTTGATAACCGGGTGGATCTGAAAGATAAGTCCACCATGTGGACTACCACCTGTCGTCTGGTTTCCCTGGCACTGCGTTTTAATATTCCTGCAGCCGAGATTATCAAACAGCTTGATCGATCAAGTGGACATATGCTTGACCTTCCCGCTCAGTTGAGTAAGTTGTTTAAATCTTTTATGGCTGGTACCCAGCATGGATTTGATGCCATTTGTCCGGAATGCTCCGGGTATGTGGTTTTTGAGGAAGGCTGTGAGACCTGCCATGAGTGTGGATATAGTAAATGCTCCTGATGAATAGGGAAATAGAGAAATAGTTATGGGAAAGATAGGAAGAAATGAACAGTGTCCCTGTGGTAGTGGAAAGAAGTTTAAGCATTGTTGCCTGCCAAAAGAACAAGCAGGCCTGAGTCGCACCAGCCCGGAAGCTGCATTGAAAATTTCACTTCTCAGTGAAATTGAGGCGATTGTGGCGGTCGCCAGAGAAAAGAAACAGAAAATTAAAGAACTTGGTGTATTTATTTTGCTTGCTACAGAGAATGGTGATGCCTGGTTGCTTGAAATAACAGACTCCGATGCGGTTCCACTCGCCCGTGGTGGTGAAGCTCTTGAGATTCCCATTGATGAGAATTCAGAGACCATAGAGATAAACTGGAGTCATACGTATGATTTCAGGAATAAAGAGTTTGAACTGACCGCCTACAGCGACAAATCAAAGAGCGTGATGGAAAATTACCCAACCCAGGAAGTGAATGCCTCCATCAAAAGGATCTTAAAACGCTTCCCCAGTGATGTACTGGATCGTGTGCATGTCAAGGTTGCTGATGTTAAGAGTCAGTAGAAAAGGAAATTTTTTCATAAAGCTAAAGAGTTTGTGCGACGCCATTAAATCCAGTTAATAATACCGTGTATATCTTTAGTCGAGTAGCTTCTGCGATACTGATCATGGGCATTGTTTTGCTGGTGGTGTCTATCTGATTTTACAGTGCGAAGATGCGTGCAATGTTATCCTGAACGGTTATATCCAGAGCCAGTTAATTCTTATTCTATCGTTTCTGGCTTTATTGCGCACAAAATAAATGCGGTCTGTAGTTGTACTACAGCAAGGCATTTTTGACCATCTGGGCTGCAATGCCCATATCCAATTCTGCACCATATTCCTTTTTTAAACTTCCCATAATCCTGCCCATTAATTTTGGTTTTTCCTCAGGCAGCTCGGCAATCATTGCTTCAACAATAATTCTGGTTTCTTCAGTACTTTTGGTTTTTGGCAGAAATACTTCAATAATTGCCACCGTATCACCCACATCAATCCCGGCTTCAATGGATTGATGAGCCATCTTCAGCTCACGTTTGGCGGCGGTCAGCAGGTCTGATTCATTAGTTTCCCTGTTGCCATCTGCTTTGGCCAGCTTTTGGGCGGCATCAAGCAACATGGCAAGGATTACAGATTTTTTCGGATCTGTTTTTTTCGCAAGCATCATTTCCCTGCGAAGTTCTTTTATTGTCGTTGTCATGATGTATTACTTTTGTAAGAGTTTCGCCATATTTTTGGCATAATAGGTGATAATAATATCAGCGCCTGCACGTTTGATGGAGAGCAGGGTTTCGGCAATGATTTTTTCTTCATCAATCCAGCCTTTTTCTGCAGCTGCCTTGATCATTGCATATTCGCCACTGACGTGATAGGCGGCAACGGGAAGATCAAATTCATCTTTCAGATTTCGTATAATGTCAAGGTAGGCAAGAGCAGGCTTGACCATAAGAATATCAGCTCCTTCATCCACGTCCAGGGTTGCTTCACGAAGAGCTTCCCGTGCATTTGCCGGATCCATCTGGTAACTGCGTCTGTCTCCAAATTGAGGTGTACAGTCAGCAGCATCGCGAAAAGGCCCGTAAAAGGCGGAGGCATATTTTACAGCGTATGACATGATGGGAATCATATCAAAATTTTCTTCGTCAAGGCATGCTCTGATTTCAGCAACTCGGCCATCCATCATGTCCGATGGTGCCACAATATCGGCTCCAGCCCGGGCGTGGGACAATGCTGTTTTGGCCAGGATTTCGAGGGTGGCATCGTTATCAACTGTTTCACCAATCAGGCAACCGCAATGGCCATGATCCGTGTATTCGCAAAGGCAGACATCGGTGATCACCGTCATCTCAGGAGATTTATTTTTCAGTTCACGAATCCCCTGTTGAATGATCCCATCCTTTGCATGGGCACCAGTTCCCATGGCATCTTTTTCTTCCGGCAAACCAAAGAGGAGCATGGATTTTACCCCGACATCTTGACACTCTTCTGCTTCTCTGCCAAGCTGATCTACAGTCATGCGAAATACTCCGGGCATGGATAAGATTTCTTCACGTTTGTTTTTTCCGGGCATGATAAAAACAGGCGAAATAAGCTGATCTGGAGAAAGGTGGGTCTCACGGATCAGGGCACGCATAGATTCATTTTTACGTAAGCGACGGGGACGATATTCTGGAAAGACCATTTGTTTCTCCTAAGTAGTTATATGAAGACTTTTTAATTTTTTATACAGATGACTACGCTCCATTTCTACACTTTCAGCGGTTTGTGAAATGTTTCCATCATGTTCCATTAATTTTAAGCGCAGATATTCCTGCTCAAAATGTTTTTTTGCGTTTTTAAAACTCTGTTCCTGATAGGGAAGACCAATACCGCTGAGATCTGCTATGCCGGGTATCTGTCCTGTCGGGGTGAGGAAAAGGGCAATGTCGGCAGCTGTAATAATATCAGTTGCAGCCATAATGGCTACTCGTTCGACAAAGTTTTTTAATTCTCTTACATTACCGGGCCAGGAATGTTTAGACATTGCCTGCAGAGCATCTTCAGAGAAAACTTTTTTTTCCAGTCCCCGTTCTGTAAGCCCTTGCATAAGGTCTGCCACCAGCAAGGGAATGTCATCAAGTCGTGCTGCAAGAGCAGGAACATGAATAGGAACCACATTTAAGCGCCAGAAAAGATCCGCTCTGAAGGTTCCGTTTTCTATTTCCTCTTCAAGATTTTTGTTGGTGGCGGCGAGGACACGCACATTGACAGAGATGGTTTTGTTTCCTCCAACCCGTTCGAATTTCTGTTCCTGCAGAATTCGCAGGATCTTGGCCTGGGTTTTCATGCTCATATCGCCAATTTCGTCAAGAAATAATATCCCTCCGTCGGCCTGGTCAAATTTGCCGCATTTGGAGTTGTGAGCTCCTGTGAAAGATCCTTTTTCATGACCAAAGAGTTCTGATTCTATGAGCTCTTCAGGAATTGCAGCACAGTTGACCTCTACCATGGGTTGCTCGCAGGCCTTGGACAAACGGTGTATGGTCTGGGCAACCAGTTCTTTCCCTGTACCATGGTCACCACGAATAAGAACCCAGGCATTGGTTGGAGCCACACGTTCTATCTGGGATTTTAAATTACTGATAGCTTTTGAAGAACCGGTAATTTGAATGGTACCACCGCTTTTAGCACGGAGAATTTTGTTTTCTGTCTCCAGGCGGGAAAATCGTAAGCCGTTGCTGATGGCCAGGATGATTTTATCGTAAGAAAGGGGTTTTTCCACAAAATCAAAAGCTCCCTTTCGAGTTGCCTGAACAGCAGTCTCAATGCTTCCGTGCCCGGAAATCATAATCACCGGCAGTGAGTAGACCGCTTTGATTTTTTCAAGGGCTGTCAAACCATCCATATTATCTCCTAACCAGATATCAAGGAGAATCAGGTCGATGGCCTTTTCCCTCAGGATTTCAAGCCCTTCCTCGGCACTGCTGGCACAAATAGGTGCAAAACCTTCATCTTCAAGAATTCCGGAAAGGCTCTCCTGGATAGAAATTTCGTCATCTATTATAAGGATTTGCTTAGTCATGGGAAAGAAGGATTGTTTCTTTATTCAGCAAGGGAAGCTCGATGGTAAAAATACTTCCATATGGTTTGTTGTCATGTACTCGAATATAGCCGTTATGATCTGCAACTATGGTGGATACTATGGCAAGACCAAGGCCTGTGCCAGTCTTTTTGGTGGAAAAATAAGGTTCAAAAAGATGTGTTTTCTCGTTTTCTGCAATACCCGGTCCCGAGTCGCATACCTTTAGGAACAGGTTGTTTTTCTGTTCGTCAAGGTTTAGAATAATATCGACTATACCGCCATCGGGTAAAACTGCAACAGCATTGTCGAGAAGATTGATAATACAGCGTTTGAGCTGTTCTATATCAAAGCTGAAAATCGGAATAAATTCGTCGCAGGTAACCGAAAATGTGATTGCTGAATGGGCCTGGGTGTAGAGAAAAAGGGTTTCATTGATCATTTGCACGATATCAGCAGGAGCCTGATTTATTTTAGGCATTCTGGCAAACTGGGAGAATTCGCTCACCAGGGTTTTGAGTTCATCCACCTGCTTAATAATGGTATTTGTACACTGATTAAATACTGAATTTTTCTCAGCAAGGACGTCAGGATAGCGTCTGCGTAAACGTTGAGCCGAAAGCTGAATGGGAGTGAGCGGGTTTTTTATTTCATGGGCAATACGTCTTGCAACTTCACGCCAGGCTGCCATGCGCTGCATTTTTTCAAGTTCAGTAAGATTCGCAAAAACCAGTACAAATCCAAGATGATCACCATTTTCATTAGTAAGATGGGTGAAGGTGACCAGCAGCGAATAGTTTTCTTTTAACACAGAAAGTTTTAAGTGTTGGCGTACAGAGTTTTTCCCGGTAATAGCCAGTTCCCTGATGAAGCCGTCTATGATACCGGCGTGTTCCGGAGGCAGGATTGAAGAATAATTTTTATGAAGAAAAAAATCTTTTCCTATATTAAGGAGTTTTTCAGCAAAGCGATTGATTGTACTGATTTTTCCGTCATCATCAAGAGATATGACCCCTGCCTCAACATTTTGAAGAATAATCTCCATATAGCGTCTTCTTTCTTCTGCATCTCTTGTACTTTTCTGCAGGGCGTGGAGAGCATCGGCCAGTTTTTTGTTACTTGTACTCAGATTACTTGTCATGGTGTTAAAGGAATCCACCAATTGTCCCATTTCATCATTGGATTCTTTCTCCAGGACAAATTCAAGATCCCCGTCAGCCACCCTTTGAGTGGCAATGGCCATTTTATCAAGGGGACCTGTGATGCTCCTGGCAATAAATAAACCAAACCAGATAGCTGCAAAAATGATAAGCAAGGTGACAATGAGCAGGACAATAAGAAGCCAGAATTTAAAAGGTTTTTTCATATATTTCAATTGCCTGTAGTCCTCTATGCCCTTGGAAATCAGGTTAAGGCGTGTCGTTTGCTCTTCTCTGATCAGGATGGTAGTTATCAGGAAGACTTCTTCCTCAGGATCCTCCGGCAGCTGTATTTGTTTTATCTGGCGTATGAGATCCCCGGCAACGGATTCCTGGATGACAATCTCAGGTTTCCCCTCTTTTACCACGGTGTCAAGGGTTGCCTGCTGTATTGGGGCTATTTTTTGGCTTGCCAGTAAAGGAGATGATGCCGTAAAAAAACGGGTTCGCTGGTTCCGTATCAGGGTAAAGCTGAGGACATTCCTGGTATCATAGTCTGCAAGTAAGGTTTCCAGATTTTGCCCGAGTATTTCAGGATTTTGACTGTTTGAGGGAAACTGACTAATGTTTTTTTCTGCAATGTTACCCAGTGTGTCTACCTCTGCTTTTGTTTCCTGAAGGTAGGATTTACCGAGGTCAAGAGAGTTTTGCAGGGAAATCTCAATGTTTGAGTTGAACCAGTAATCCATGCTGGTGGAGATAAATTGGAGTGCTACAAAAAAGAGGAGAATCGTTGGGATCAGTGAGAGTGAAATAAACGAAATTACCAGCTTGGTTTTGAGTTTTGAGCCGGGTATATTTTGTTTTGAAGCAAAAAACAGCTCGGCCAGGTTCCGAAGAACCAGAAAAAGCATTAGAAGAACAAGGATTACGTTGAGATTGATAACTCCAAAGATAAGAATGTCACTTGAAACGGGAAGCGTAATATCCACGTTTAAGAGCGAACTCTCAAGCCACACAAAAAGAGGAATAAGGCAGAGACAGACCAGTATTACCTGTCTGATCAGACGTTTTTTCTGTAAACGCTGTTGGCTGGTAAGCTCCGTCTTTGTCTGGAGTGTGCCTGTTGAATTTTCATTTTCCATGGTCATGGCTTATGCTGTTACACGATATTCGATGATTATTTTATACTTGATGCATTCTATTTAATATGCAAATTCTATGGTATGCCATTTCGTTGCCAGATCCCATATTGAAATAAATGGAATTATGTAGTGCAAATTCATGGGGAGTGTTTTTTCATACAGCTCCGCTTTAATTCGCAGCACATAAGTACTGCCGGGAGTGAGCTCCGCAAGATTGACTACCTTGAGTCCATTAATCTCGTTCATGGCAAGCATTGCATCTGTCAGGTTGCAGAATTGCTTTTTCCTGTTTTCTTTTTCTTCTGTTTGTATCTGATACTGTTCTTTCAGTGCATCATATTTGAGAGTGTGGGAAAACTCCATGCGGTTGATTGTTTTATCCGGCCAGTTTTTTTTCGTCTGATGCAGTTCGACGAAAAAAGTAAAATGCATGGGGATGCCACTGTGCAGTGCCTGTACCAGGCTTACTTGTTTGCTGTTTCTAATTGTGGCAAAAAGTAACAGGTGAGTGGTCGATCCCGTTACAGCAAGTTCTTTAAAATATACTTCACTTTTGTCTGCTGCCACTGCATTGTGAGTGGAAATAAAGAACAAAAAGATAAAAAGAAGAAGCGGATGGGCTTGTAGACGCATTGTGTATAAAAAAGGTGTTTGAAATCGGGATGTAAGGTATGGAAAAGGTTCAATGATGACAATCTCGTGTAAAAAGTAAAATTGTGGATGGCTAAGTAAAAAACTTCATATTCGAGGAATGCAAATTTGATGGAGTGAGGAGTACTTAAGTACGTTGTAACGACAGCAAATTTGCAGTGACGAAGAAGATGAAGAGTTTTTACGACGCCATCAGTTATGATAAGTTATACAATCAGGAGGCTGTCCGAGAATAGACATTTCGGAGTCTCGTACCTCGCTTACCTGTTCAAAATCGAAGAATTTTCTACAAATAAGCACAGGCATATGTTTGATATTGTAGCATTATTTCTTGTATCTTCTGAAGAATCTGGGTTAAAGGGCATTCCCGGACATCCCCCTGGTCAGGATATGCATATAAAAATATTATGGGTAAGATACCCTGAATTTGTCAACTTTGTAACTAAAAACGTAACGGCTGAAAGAGCTGGAATTAGTACATGTCAAGTGAATAAATGGCAATGGAAAATATTCAATATTGAGGGGGGGGAATAGTTCGGATCCTTTTTGAAAAAATAAGAGAGCCCGAATTCATATAATAGATGTATAACCTCTGAAGGTAGCTGAGATCGTAACAATTTTGCGCAAAACAAGACTAAGTTGTATTCTGGAAAAAAGCTACCAAACAATTTTTCGGAGGTTGCAAATGAGTGACCAGCACCTAAGTCGTGTATTTGTAATACCTTACAGGAGTTGATAGTAAAAAACTAACTGGTTAGGCACTTATCACTTGAATCCAGGGAGCGTAAAAGGAGAAGGGACAAGTGAATATAAATCTAATGAATATGTATTAATTTGTCTTTTCCTTGACAGGAAAATAATGTGGTATTACTCTGTGCATATGTTATAAATTATTTCCTTAAGGAACAATCCCGTTATCATTTTTGATGATGGAAGAATATACAATATTTCATTTTAAAAGAGGAAAGTAGTATGAACCGTAGTGATGATCTGTACTGTACTGGGAGTGAGAAGAGTGTAACCACGTTTGTTACCGATTTCACAGAGACTTTAGAGAAATATGCTTTTGTGGTAAATAACCTTGATACCATGGATATGAAGAAAACATTTGCTGCTCACGGGGGAACAGTCCCTGATGATTTTGATCTTCATATGATGCAGTTGTGTAAGCCCACAAAAGCTGCCAAGAGTTTGACCATGAATCCCGAACGCTCCATCCTTATGCCGAAATTTGTAATGGTGTTTTCCAAAGATGGAAGAACACAGATTCGTTATTTCAGTTACAGTGCAGACCTGATTGCTGATCTGGTACAGGATGATCCCAAGTTTCCAGACTCACTGGCGCAGACATTTGCTAAGATCAGATCCATGATAGATGAGGCAAAATAGTTATGTGGAAGTTGTTAATTTCAATTAATAAAAAACTTGTTTATGCCATTCCTGTGATGATTGTGCTGGGTTTCCTCTTTGGGAAGGGCATTGGTGGCGAGTCAGTGAAGGGATTAAAAAATCTGATTCTTCCCCTGACCTTTCTCATGGTCTATCCCATGATGGTTACGTTGAATATTAAATCACTAAAAGATGGTATCAAAAACATTAAGTTACAACTGACAACACAGCTTATCAACTTCCTTGTTGTGCCGTTTATGGCTTATGGACTGGGGCTTTGGTTCTTTCCTGACAACAGTTATATGGCATTGGGGCTTTTGCTCGCAGCACTTTTGCCCACTAGTGGCATGACTATATCCTGGACCGGTTTTGCTAAAGGAAATATGGGCGCAGCCGTAAATATGACTGTTATTGGCTTGACCCTGGGTTCTTTGGCTACCCCTGTGTATGTTATGATGCTTCTCGGAACTGAAGTTGATATGGATGTTGTTCTGGTGGTGAAACAAATCGTGTATATCGTTTTTATTCCCATGCTTCTTGGATATTTGACTAGATCATATTTTTTGAAGAAAATGACTTTGAAGGAGTTTAAAACCAATTTGGCGCCACGTTTTCCTGCCATGTCAACTATTGGTGTTCTTGGTATTGTTTTTGTGGCCATTGCTTTAAAGGCAGAAAAGCTATCTCAGGATCCGATGATTCTGTTGATGATTTTTAAACCCCTTTTGATTATTTATTTTGTGAACTATGCTTTAGGCACAATTGTAGGAAAAATGATGTTCAAACGGGGAGACGCCATTGCTCTTGTGTATGGGACGGTGATGCGTAATCTTTCCATTGCTCTTGCTATTGCCATTAATGCTTTTGGTGAGAGGGGAGCAGATGCGGCATTGGTTATCGCGGTGTCTTACATAATTCAGGTGCAATCGGCTGCATGGTATGTGAAGCTGACAGATAGACTTTTCGGACCTCCTGCAAAGGAAGCTGTGTGACATAATGGTCACAATTAAAATTAAATATTTACAGAAACAGGGAGAGAGTAAAATGAAAATAGCAATACCAACCAATAATCCTGGTGGATTGGAAGCAGGTCGTTCAGATCACTTCGGTCACTGCGATGTTTTTACTGTGGTGGAAGTTGATGAAGAGAAGAAAATCAGTTCAGTGGAAATGTTGCCGGTTCCGGATCATGGTGCCGGAGGGTGTATGGTGCCTGTTCAAACGCTTAATAATGCCGGAGTCGATGCCATTGTTGTGGGTGGTATTGGAGCACGTCCCATGCAGGGATTTGCCGAGGTTGGCATTGATGTGTATTGGGCTGATAGAAGTAGTATACCAAGTGCCGCTGATGTTATGGAGAAATTTTCCACAGGTCAGTTGCCAAAAATGAATGTAGATCAGGCTTGTGGTGGTGGAAGTAACTGTCACCATTGAGTGGATGGGAGTTTCTTTGAGTAAGTAAATTCGAATGTATTGTGTTTTGGGAGGATTTGGGTATTATAGACATATGCTCTTGAGGAGACGGCTGGAAAACTTCCTGTCGTTTCTACCCAACCTCCATTACACAACAGTTAAATCATGTCCCCAAGACCAAAAAAAGAAAGACGATGCGAAGGGAATTTTTGTGGGAGAGCATTTAAACCCACAGGAACGCCGTTGTCAAAGTTACAGCAGATTGACCTTTTCCGTGATGAAATGGAGGCCTTGAGGCTCTGTGATCTTGAAGGGATGACTCAGGAAGAGGCAGGAATAAAAATGGGAGTTTCCAGAGGAACCATTCAGCGGATCATAACCATTGCCAGGCGTAAAACTGCTGAAGCGCTTTCCAAAGGTAGGGCACTGGTATTTGTTGACGATTTATTTTAACCCGACAAGTCGGAAAACTTTTTAGAATCGCTGGATAAGTGCCTTGTGGGTGCTTGTTAACCTTTTGGTTTGACTTTATTGTCAAATTTTCTTGTTTTTTATTACAGGTTTTATGGAGTAAAGCGCTAAATATTTTCCCGGGTTTTATGAAATAAAATATCCGGCCATTTCTCCATAAAGAAATTAAGCATCCACTCGTTTTGGGCAAGATGAGTGAGAAAACCTTCTGCATCAATGGCTAAAGATGCCTGGTTTTTTCGTTCAAATTCAGCAAGTTTTTTCTTATCCTCGCATTCCACCCATCGTGCCGCCTGGAAGTCAATGGGTTCGTAAATTGCCTCCACCCCATATTCGTTTTTCAATCTGGCAATGGTCACTTCAAACTGTAGAACACCAACAGCTCCCATAATGTGTGCTGAACCAATAATTGGTTTGAATACCTGAATGGCACCTTCCTCAGCCAGTTGCTGCAATCCTTTATGCAGTTGCTTCATTCGTAAGGGGTTCTTGAGGATAACCCGACGAAAATGTTCAGGGGCAAAATGGGGAATACCGGTAAATTTTAGTTCTTCTTTGAGGGTAAAGGTATCTCCAATTTTAATGGTACCATGATTGTATAAACCGATGATATCACCGGGCCATGCCTCTTCTACATTTGCTCTGTCCTGAGCCATAAAAATGGTGGCGTTCGAAAGTGTTATCTCTTTTTCCAGCCGGTGATGCCTGACCTTCATACCTCGCGTGAATTTTCCGGAACAGATTCTGAAAAAAGCGATTCGATCCCGGTGGGCGGGATTCATATTGGCCTGGATTTTAAATACAAAGCCGGAGAACGCATCCTCATCAGGTGAAACATCCCGAGTCGTGGCAGATCGTGACTGGGGATGAGGTGCCATTTCCACAAAAGCATCCAGCAGTTCCTGAACGCCGAAGTTATTCACCGCAGAGCCAAAAAAGACAGGGGATTGGCTTGCCTGTAGATAATGCTCGTATTCAAACGGGTTAGCGGCACCTTCAAGAAGTTCTATGTCTTCACGAAGTACCTGGGCGTCGTGGGTGCCGATAATTTCTTCAAGGCGTGGGTCGGAAAGAGACTCGATGGTGATTCCACCCTGATCTCTTGTTTCCGTCCCGGCTGTAAACAGATGGATCTGTTTCTTATGGAGATTATAGACACCCTTAAATGTTTTTCCCATACCAATAGGCCAGGACATGGGTGTGCACTCAATTTGCAGTTTATCTTCTATATCTTCCAGGATATCCAGAGCGTCCATCCCTTCACGATCCAGCTTGTTGATAAACGTGATGATAGGGGTGTTACGCATACGGCACACTTCCATCAGTTTTTCCGTTTGGGCCTCAACTCCTTTTGCTGAATCAATAACCATGATGGCAGAATCAACAGCAGTCAGTACCCGGTAGGTATCCTCAGAAAAATCCTGATGACCCGGAGTATCAAGAAGGTTGATTTCATATTCACCGTAAGTGAATTTCATAACAGAGGTGGTAACGGAAATACCACGCTCCTGCTCAATGGCCATCCAGTCACTGGTGGCGTGCCTATCAGCTTTTCTGGATTTCACAGCACCTGCCATGTTGATGGCACCACCATAGAGGAGGAGCTTTTCGGTGAGTGTCGTTTTGCCGGCATCAGGATGGCTGATGATGCCAAATGTACGACGTTTAGCGATTTCCCGTTCAATCTTTTTAGACATGATATTGTAAGAAATTGTTTAGATTATAAGGTAATTATAGTATAAAAAAGGGTCATGCAAATCCAGGAGTTTGTCTGAAAATGTATTTTTCTCTCAACACTTCGTTGTTTGGGAGGGATACATATTTTTGGGGAGCTCCTTGAGGAGCCAGGTAAAAATAGCTGTCATCCAACAAAATCTTGAGAGCATAGGCGTTTTTGTACAGAAAGAAAACCATAAATTGATCTAATATGAAAGCAGAGAAAAGAAGCAATATTTTAGTTACAGGTGGCTGTGGGTTTATCGGCGCCAATTTTGTTCGCTTATTGCTTGAAAAGTATCCAGGCTGGAGAGTTATTAATGTCGATAAATTAACTTATGCCGGGAATTTGCAAAATTTGGCAGGTATCGAGGAAGATGAACAATATCGTTTTGTTCGTTCTGATATTTGTGATGCCTCCGGCATGGAACAGCTGTTTGTAGAAGAACAGATTGATTCTGTTGTTCATTTTGCAGCTGAATCTCATGTGGATCGCTCAATTACAGGGCCTGACGCATTTATCCAGACAAATATTGTCGGGACTTTTTCACTGCTTGAGGCTGCAAGAAAAAATTGGCTGAGCGGCTCATGGCAGGGGAGTGATCCTACCTTCCTTCATGTATCCACAGATGAGGTCTATGGATCTCTGGGGGATACAGGGATGTTTACAGAAACTACGCCATTTGATCCAAGGTCACCCTATTCCGCTTCAAAGGCATCTTCTGATCATTTGGTTAATGCCTATTTTCATACCTATGATCTGCCAATTTTAATTACCAACTGCTCGAATAACTACGGTCCTTATCAGTTTCCTGAGAAATTAATTCCACTTATATTACATAATTCCATGAATGGAAAGGATTTGCCCATTTATGGTGACGGTAAATATGTCAGGGACTGGCTCTATGTGAAAGATCATTGTGAAGCAATTGTTGCGGTGCTTGAAAAGGGCAAAGCGGGACAATCGTATAATATAGGCGGAAATAACGAAAAGCAGAACCTTGAGGTCGTTACGCTGATTTGTGATATGCTGGATCGGAAAGTGGGCTTGGCGGAATCAGGTGAACCTAGAAGAAACCTTATGACCTTTGTGAAAGACAGACTTGGTCACGATAGGAGATATGCAATTGATGCCACCTTTATAAAAGATCAAATAGGCTGGGAACCAAAAATGACTTTTGAGACGGGGATTGAAAAAACCGTTGACTGGTATCTTGCAAATCAGCCATGGGTTGGTGCTATCATTGATGGCAGTTACAGGAAATAGAGAAAGAGATTGGAATAAGAAATAAAGGAGTAGGAAATGAAGGTTACTAAAACTGCAATCTCTGACGTGTTACTTGTCGAACCAACGGTCTTTGGAGATGAACGCGGGTTTTTCTACGAAAGTTATAACCAGCAGAAATGGCAGAATTTGACAGGGCTTGATACACAATTTGTTCAGGATAATCATTCGAAATCAGGAAGTGGTGTGCTGCGCGGAATTCATTATCAGATTAGCCGGCCTCAGGGAAAACTGGTTAGGGTGGTAGCGGGGGAAGTGTTTGATGTGGGGGTTGATCTTCGCCGGAGTTCTCCAACTTTTGGCAGGTGGATAGGGGAGTATTTAAGCGCTGAAAACAAGAAAATGTTCTGGCTTCCCGAAGGGTTCGGACATGGTTTTCTAGTGCTTTCAGAAAATGCAGAACTCCTCTACCGAACGACAGAATTTTATGCTCCGGAATATGAGCGTTGTATAGTATGGAATGATCCTGAGTTAAGTATCGATTGGCCTCTGAAGGGTATACCGCAGCTTTCAGAAAAAGATGAAAAGGGAAGTTTGTTTGCCAGTGCAGAATATTATTTCTGATAGCTTGCGGGGGGGGGAGCGTGCCCCTACCTTCGCTTCAGGTTACAATCATTGACTTGGTCAAGGGCTTGTTGCAGGTGTTTAAAGAAGAGCTTTGTTAGGTTATTATCAGGGGTGCTGCAGGTTAGTCGTTACTCGTAAATGGAGAAAAGTTTTGTCAGAACGTGCGGAACGTCTTCTCTTCAAGATCTCCCATTGTTTCTCAGAGTTCGTTGGTATTCATTTATATATTTTCCATCACCATTCAAAACGTAATAGATTGTCGAGAGCATCAACCCGGATAACCTTAACTGTGACAGTACTGCCCGGATCAGGCCGATTCTGTGAAGGAGTTGGCAGGTCAATGTTTAATAAAATGTCAGTGAGTAGTAAATACGTTCTTTTCACTCCCGAATCCAGAACCAGTGCGGAAAGTGGAATATTTTGTCTCACTTCAAGATACTTCAGTAACCAGTAACGATGCCGCTGCTGTCGAACACCATTGGCATTGGCGATGGTTCGACCAATAACGGAGGTGAAATCCTTACACATTTCCTCGGTAAAACGAAATTCTTCACGGCGCACCAGGGAATGGATCTGATGCTGCATAACAAGATCAAGCAGGCGGCGAATGGGGGAGGTAATGGTTGTATATTGGGCAACGCCGAGTCCACTGTGGGGTTTGGCGGTGATCAACAGTTCACCCCGCGATAACATTTTTCGCTGTTTTGAGTTTAAAAAAAGGTCATTGTCAATACCGTGAACCACACGTTTTCGTGGAGGTTTCTGTGATCTGAACAGACCCGGTGCCATACGGTCAGCCACAAATCGTGCTGCTTCCGTATTGGCGAGAATCATCATTTCAGAGACCAGAGTGCGCGACGGAGTGTCGGTATCAGCCAGGCTCACATGGACTTTGGCTCCATCGTGAATGTGAATGTTGACATCTGGAAAGGGGAGTAACAGGGCACCATTGTCTAATCTTTTGTTGCGCAGTTTCATGCGCAGATCGTTGAGGATAATAAGCTCAGGATCTGTCTTCATCATGCTGTCTGCTTCATCATAAGTAAGGCGTCTGGCAACTTTAATAGCTGACTGAAAAATCCGTATCCGAAGCACTTCTGCTTCAGGGGAGAGTAAAATCATAAAGCTTATGGTAGCGCGTAACTCTCCCTGGATAAGACTGCAAATTCCCTGGGAAAGATGCCTTGGCAGCATGGGAACCTGTCCTTCGGGGAAGTAGATGGAAGTTCCGCGTTTAAGAGCTTCAAGAAAAAGGGGATCTTCCGGGTGAACATAATGGGCGACATCGGAAATGTGAATGCCAATCAGATAATTTTCATCCTGTTTCTCAACGCTGAGTGCATCATCGAAGTCCAGTGTAGACGGGCCATCGATAGTCATGGGGGAGAGGTTGGTGAAATCCTTTCTTGCCGGATCCTGCAAGAGTTTGTCCAGATCCTGCTGTAGCAGCATTTCCGCCTGCTGAATACAGAGTAAAGGAAAACTAATGGAAATATTCTTTCGAAGAAGAGGGATGTTTTCATTTCTATCCCAGACACCAGCTTTTACCAGGATATGGAATGGATCATGAGGTCTGTTCAGATCAGCAGCTTTCAGGATCTTTCGTGCAATATCAGCTTCTTCTGCGTCGCTGCCAAAGAGATAAAAATCACGGATAATTTCCAGACATTCTTCTCCGGCATCACTATTCAAGGTGTTGCCTTCCTCACCATTAGCTATTTTCTGAAGAAATTCTGCGCCATTCTGGATTAGCGATTTGGTTTCAGCCTCTTTTTTCCGTTGCCTGGATAATTGTTCAATCTGTTCCGCTGAATGCGCAACTACCTTGTTATCTTTAAATTTGAAGTACAACCTATCCACGAAAATCGAGCGTAAAAACGCTGAAACTATATCATCATCCGCATCTTTACTAAAGCTTAGTTCTGCCAGAAAGGATGGGGAAAATATATTTGTAGATTCGTCGGAGATGAGTTCCCAGATCTCGGAGAGGTTTATCTTCTCCATGAGTTTTTGTCGAGTTTTAGCCGTTTGCTGAAGGACTCTGGTTAGCTCTTCGCGGGGAAGCTCGATCGGATGCGTTTTTTCAGAAATATGTATTATGCGAGACGCGGGAAGGTTCATTTCGCGTCCATTCTGGTTGATAAGGCGTAAACGTTTTGCCTGGGTTCCGGTAATATAGGCACAGGCAAACCTGCCGCCATCCAGATATTCTATAATTTTTCCTGTACTTGACACGAAACACTGCCTTTCCGATCTGTCGGTGAAATTTATGCTGTTTGCTGGTATGATTATTTTCTTGAGACATCACCATAATGTGCTTTTGCGATTAATTCATCCTAAAGTTTGTAAGAATGCAAAAAGGGGTGGTTACTTTATACAAAAACTTAAATTCTGCACTTCACAAAATGAAAAAATGAATTTTATATTTAAGATCAATGTGTTTCAGTATATTTTTCGTAAACTTAGCTTTACTATTCCAGTGACGGCGAATTCTTTCATTTTCTCTGTCCTTCTGGATTAGCAATTGCAGGATTTAGGTGAAAGTCATATTTTTGTCAGTAATGCCTTATGTTTCATAAATCCATCAAAAATAATATTAAATAGAGGAATTGAAAATTGATTGATATGAATTTTTTGCAGGAAAATATCCGATCAGGAATGGTGGCAATTGTCGGCCCTCCCAATGCGGGTAAATCGACTTTGATGAATTATCTCCTTGGCCAGAAAATTTCCATTGTTAGCCAGAAACCGCAAACAACTAGAAATCGTATTCTAGGTGTGTTGAATGATTCAGAATATCAAATTGTTATGCTTGATACTCCAGGACTTCATAAAGCTCGTCAGCCATTAAATAGAGAGATGGTTCGTATTGCCATGGACAGTCTGAAAGATGTAGATGCCATCTTGTATCTGATAGATGTTTCCCTGCCGCTCCCTCCAAAAATTGAAAAAGAAAAGCAACAGGAACTTGTTGAACAGATGGAAGGGGTGGCCGCACCGGTGATATTGATTCTAAACAAAGTTGATCTGCTGGAAAAAGAGAAACTGCTGCCCATGATTAAAAGATATGCCGAGTTGTACCCCTTTCATGCTATGCTGCCTCTGTCAGCTTTGACCGGTGATGGAACAGGAAAGGTAGTTGAAGAGCTGCTGCAGATACTTCCCGTTGGTCCAAGGTACTTTCCTGAAGATGTTCCAACGGATGCCAGTGAGCGTTTTCTGGTTGCTGAAATAGTCAGGGAAAAATTATTTATCCTTACCGGTCAGGAAATTCCCTACTCTTCAGCAGTGACCATCGAATCCTTTAAGGAGGATGATAAAAAACAAATGACCACCATTCATGCTACCATAGTGCTTGAACGGAATTCACAGAAAGGAATTGTCATAGGTAAAGGCGGGAAAAAGCTTAAAAGCATAGGTACTGCTGCCAGAAAAGATATTGAGAAAATGCTGGGACAGAAAGTGTTGCTGCGGCTCTGGGTGAAAGTCAGAAAAAACTGGACCAAAGATCAAAGATTTTTAAAAGAGCTGGGATTTTGAGGGGTTCAGCTATTTTGTTGTATGTTTTTCTGTTGAGAGTTTATTGGTATTGTGTTAGTGCAGAGGGAGTGAATAGGAAAGAGTGATTGTATTATGATTTGAATTATACTGGGTAGTAATTTATGAAAGTAAGAATTTTTTACCTTTTCTTTGTGTTTATTCTTTGTTGCGGGTTTGCTGTTCCGGCTATGTCCGCAGATTGTCAAGGTATAAAAAAAGGATTAAGAAAAGAACGTAATCTAAAAAAGAAACGTAAAATGCTTGCCGATGCTATTATTCAATGCCCTGATGATGCTGGCATTAACTATAAATATGCACTGAGCCTGGAACGGTACAGGAAGTACGATAAAGCATTGGGACATTATCAGAAAGCAGTTGTGTTAAAGCCGAATATGGGAAAAGCACATGCTGGTATGGGAGATGTATATATTTATCTCGGGCGCTTGAATGAGGCTATTAATTCCTATCGTGTCGCAGCACGTTTGATGCCTGAGAACAATCGTACTAAAAATCGTCTTGAACGTCTGGAAATTAAAAGAAAAGCTCTTGAAGGTGGAGTAGTTACTGTAGGTGAATTCATTCGGGTTATGGACAGTCGCAGGAAAATATCCAGTAATATGCCACTTCTTCTTACCGGACCCGCATTACAATACCGGATTGCTTTTGGTGCAAACCCAGACAAACTACTTCCCACAGGAATCAGACAGTTGGCTGCGACGGGGCAAGCCATGCAGAACGATGCCCTCTCCGGTGTACGTTTTGAAATAAGTACTTACGTGGGAACACAACTTTCATCTCTTGCCGCAATGGAAGAATCTAAAGTGCGTGCAAAAATGATTAAAGATCGACTGGTAACAAATTTCCTGATTGATCCGAAACGTCTGGAGATTGTCTGGTATGGAGACACGCAACCTCTTGAAGCTGCTGTTGCAGGAGGAAATTTACTGGACGAACGGGTGGAGTTCAAACGTATCATTGAGTAATTGGACTTGTCCTGTACCTTGTGTATAGATTGAGACTTTTCAGTATGTTCAGGGCTGTTCGCAGCTGATTGTCTTCTGTTAACTTTTTTGTAGCTTTGCTGCTCACAAATTTCTTTTCTTCGCTACTCTTTCCGTCACGGTTAATAATATGGTTTTTCAGGTCACTCTCTCTTACGAAGTCGGGTAGGGTTCTCTTGCTTTTCTTCTGTTCTACATAAGGGACGTATGGTACTTCGACATCCGGGGTTATCCCCAGTGCCTGGATAGAACGCCCTGCGGGGGTATAATACCTGGCGGTGGTCAGTCGCAGTCCCGCTCCCCCTGGCATGGGAAGAATGGTTTGTACAGAACCTTTGCCAAACGTCTGCATTCCTACAATTACACCACGCTTATGATCCTGTATGGCACCTGCTACAATCTCAGAGGCGCTGGCGGAACCCTCATTGACAAGAATTACCAGCGGGTAACGATTTTTCCCATTATTTGCATGCGCTTGAAAGGTCATGTTTTGCTCGGGGGAGCGCCCTTTAGTATACACAACCAAACCTTCTTCAAGGAACAGGTCTGCCACTGAAATAGCCTGGTCTAAAAGGCCGCCGGGGTTATTGCGAAGATCCAATATCAGTCCCTTCAGTTCCTGTTTTACTTCAAGATCTGCAAGGGTTTCTTTCAGGTCTGCAGTTGTCTGGCTTTGGAAGTTGGTGATTCTGATATATCCAAAACCCGGTTCCAAGATAAGTCCGTGTATGCTGTGCAGAGGAATGATATCGCGAATTATGGTGAAGTCCTTTAGTTCCTTCCAGCCATCACGATAAATGGATATTGTTACCTTGCTGCCTTTTTTACCGCGAAGAAGTTTGACGGCTTTCATAGAACCCATACTTTTTGTTGCTTCTCCATTTATTTTTACTATGAGATCTTTGGCTTTCAGCCCTGCTTTTGCCGCCGGGGTGCCTTCAATTGGGGAGATAACGGTGAGGATCTGGTCGCGAACAGTTAGTTCTATTCCAATTCCTGTAAAACTTCCTCGGGTTTCTTCCTGTAGTTCGTCAAAATCGCTGGCGGTGAGATATGAGGAATGAGGATCCAGAGAAAGCAGCATACCTATAATACCACCTTCAATTGTTGCGTCAGCATCAATTTCTTCTATATAATTTTCCTGTAAAACAGAGAGCACGTTGGCAAACGTTTCCAACTGACGGTAGGTCGCTTCCCGTTGCTTTTGGGAGATATCTGCCAAAAGTATTGATGGAGTAACAAGGAAAAATAATACTATAAGAATTCGTGTGAAAAATAATTTCAATGTGCGTCCTCTTCCCATGTCTGTTATTTTGTAATTAATCCTTTACTGTCAATCCATTCCATGGGATCAAGTGGAGTTGAACCATGCCTTATTTCCAGGTAGATCCCATCGTCCATCAAGGTGGCAGTGTCACCTGTCAGACCTATGGTATCACCCTGATGTACCTTGTCGCCTTTCTTTTTCAGGAGCTTCTCAAGGCGGGAAACAATGGAAAAATAGTTAAATCCATGGGAAATAATAATTGTATTTCCATAGCCGCGAAGATACTCGGCATAACTGATTTTTCCATCAAACAAAGCAGTTACTCTTTTGATTCCGGGTACTGAAATCGTGATACCAGATGACTTTCCTTTTATTCCCAGACGGTTTTGGCGTTGTTCTCCAAAAAGAGCTAGAATTGTACCCTGCACCGGACTTGGGTGTTTGCCCTTATTCAGTAAAAAACCATGATCGAAACGGTTGTCCTTTTCTTTTAATTTGTCAAGGGATGTTGCAAGATCACCTGCGGCTTTTTCCATTTCTTTTACTGCATTTTCATACAGTTCTTTCTGGGTTTTTATCTGGGCAAGAAGACGTTCTTTGTCTTTTTTTGTGTTCTTGATCTCTTCCTGTTTTTCACTGGCTTCCTGGATAAAATCGTCCAGAATAGCCTGTTCCTGCTGAAGTTTGTTTCTCGCCTGGAGGATTGTCGAGATTGAGGATTTATATTGATCTATTATGCTTGCGTCATATTTAATAAGGCTGGCAAAGGCATCCCGAAATCTGAGCATCTGAGGCATGCTTTCAGAAGAAAACATTAGGTTGGCAATGCTGATTTTTCCCATTTTGTAGTAACTCCTGATACGTGCCTGCAGGTGCTTTTGTACTGTCAGCTTTGCTTCTGTCGCATGCTGGAGGTCTTGTTCTTTTAGGTTTGTCAGTTGTTGTTGTCCGGCCATTTCATGCTCAAGTTCCTGGAGTTTTGTCTCCTGTTGCTGCAAAGTGAAGTCAATTTGTTCAAGTTCTGTGAGAAGGTCTCGTTCCTGTGTGGTTGTTGTTCTGATCTGGCTTTGTTGTAGGCTTATTCCTTCCCGTAGTTTTTGAATATTTATGCTGAACGTTTGAATGTTTTGCTTTATGCGACGTTTTTCAGCCGTCCTGTCTGCTTGAGCAATTGTTGCAGAAGGGAGGGTGAAGGCAACAAAAAAAAGTAGAATAATGAGAGTGAATCTGCAGAAAAGGCGCATCAGATTAAGAGAAATTTTCGGATGGAAGTATAGCTGCCAATGCTGCAAAGAAGAATTGAACCGAAAATAATAATGCAGACAACGGGCAGGGAAAAAAAATTAAACTGAAACAGGTTGAGAATGCCAGGGCCGGTAAAATGATTACTGATCCACCGAAAGAGACCGTAAAGGGATGAAAGACCAATAACAGAACCCATCAATCCCTGCAGAATTCCTTCAATGAGAAAAGGAGTGCGGATATAACTGTTTGTGGCACCAACCAGTTTGAGTAACTCAAGTTCTGCCTTTCTGCTGAGGATGGTAAGACGGATGGTGTATGCTACCATAAAGGTGGCGGTAAGAATAAGCAGGGTTCCACTTAAGAAAACAACAATGGTGAGCAGACGGGTGAAATAATGAAATCGCTCCACCCACTCCTGGCCATATTGGACCTTTTCAGTGCCAGGCAGGCTGGCAAGATATTGAGAAAAAAGTTTAATCTGATTATAACCACTAAGACTTTTAAGGGGCACAATCTCAAAGGAGGCAGGAAGAAAATCCCGGGGCATATCGTCTAACACATCAGAGTTTTCGCCGAGTTCTTCTGCAAATCGCTGGTACGCTTCTTCGCTGGATACAAAACGAATGGATTTCATAGTATCAAAATTTTTGATTTTGCGTTTGAACTGTTCCTGCATTTCAGGGCCTGGATCGTCTTCTAGAAACACCACAAGAGTCAGGTTATTCCTCAGCTTGTCACCTGTTCCAATGGCGTTTGTGTAAATCAGGTAAAAGAAGGCAAAAATAAGAACTGATAGACTGACCGTGAGAAAAGTCATAAACTGGGATGTCCAGGTTTGACGAAGGTTTCGTCCCGTTTGTCGAAATACTGCAAGCCAGAAATTCATGTTTTATCCATTCCTTATGGTGAGTGAATGGATGGCACCATCCTGTAGTTCTAAAACGCGTTTGTTGCCGCTCTCGTAAATTGAGGTATCGTGGGTGGCGATAACAATGGTTGCGCCCGTTTTATTTTGTCTGTTTAGTAAATCCATCACCTTTTCAGTGGTGTAGGCGTCAAGGTTACCGGTTGGCTCATCAACAAGAATCAGGCGAGGTGAGTTTGCCACTGACCTTGCCAATGCCACTCGTTGTTGTTCTCCCCTTGAAAGTTCGCAGGTGATGGTGTCATGTTTACCAGACAGTTGTAACTGCTCAAGAAGATCATAAACACGTTGCCGGATGGCTCTTGGTTTTTTATAGGACACCTCCATGGCAATAGCGATATTCTCGGCCACTGTACGTTCACTTAATAGCTTGAAATCCTGGTAGGCAACACCGATCTTTTGCCGCAGGTGGGCAAGGTCTTTGCCTTTCAACATGTTGATGTTGTATCCTGCGACTTCAATAAGTCCTTTAGTGGGTAACTCCATATTACATATGAGTTTCAGGAGAGTCGTTTTTCCAGCACCACTCTTGCCAATGATAAACAGCATTTCACCGGTTTTGACGGAAAAAGAAATATCAGAGAGAGCCTGAATGTCAGGAGGATAACTGCGACTCACCTTGATCATTTCGATCATGGTGTTCCCGGGAAACTCTTGATTACTTGTAATTTCCTGTTTTCCCATTAGATAAATATTTTGTCGAATATGGTGTTTACAGTTTGAACTATATTCGAAGAATCATCGAGATTAATATACGATTCTCCGCTCAACTCCTGATTGATAAGAGTATCACTCGATGGGATAATGCCGCCAGGTTCCATACCTGTATCAGCAATGACTTCGTCTATTTTTTCTCGCAGGGCGGGGGGGACAGGTTGGGGTGCACGGTTTACCAGAAGGTACTGTTCTTTTATCTCAAGTCCCAAAGGTTCTGTTATTTCTGAAATACGTTTTGCTGTCAGTATGCCGCGAGCGGAAGGATCTGAGGTGACAAAAAGATAATCGATGGCGCGAAGATTCATGCGGCTTAAATGTTCCATGCCAGCTTCATTATCTACAATAATGTATTTGTAGTTCTCAGCGAGTTTATCCATAGTCATGGCAAGATGCTGATTGGCTGCGCAGTAGCAGCCTGGGCCGTCAGGTTGTCCCATTACGAGCAGGTCGAAGCCGGTTTCTTCAATAAGAGCTTGATGGATTTTCATTTCCATGAATTGGTCACGGGTGATATGGGATGGCAACTCTCCTTTTAGTTCTTTACGTATCTGGCCCAGGGTCAGCTTTACATCAAGGCCGAGTAGTTCATTCAAGTTGGCATTGGCATCAGCATCAACAAGAAGAAGCGGCGTCTGTTTCTTCCGCAGTAGATATCTGGTCAAGAGGGCAGAAGTTGTCGTTTTTCCGGTTCCGCCTTTGCCTGCCATAGCGATTACTTTAGTCATATATTGTCTCTGTATAGATGTTATGCACTTCTGAAGAGTTTTTACGCTTCCATCAATATTTTAGTTCTCCTACTCTAATTAAGGCATTCACCGTTGTCAAATTTTTAGGATAATTTTTAGATGTTTGGGTTCGTTTGTCGATTCTACAGGTTTAACGGTTTTGATAATACCCTTCTTGAATATCAGCGCTGCCGATTATGTTTATTTTCGTTTGAAAACTTCCACAGAACCGCAATGGAACGAAGGGAAGTTTATCAATAACGCTCCTGCCACACGAACAGACGGTACTCTGACAACCAGTAATGGAACGATGATCATTGAAAATCCAGCGATAGAGTAGTTTATTAAATTTGACATCTCCTCTCATATCCCATACAATTTTTATTATTATAGATCTCGTAAAATTGTAGTATTTGTATTCACGGCCTGTGTGTACTCACCCTAAGATAGGGTAAAAGTGGACAGTTGCTGGTCTGAGTCGGCGGTTTTCGGTTACTGTCCACTGAAAACTGAAAATTTTTAACAACATAAAAAACGGTGCAATATATCCAGAATTCAGCACTAATTTAAAGCACGTTTACGATGTCTGCAATAGTAAATGGGCTGAAAAAAATGGACTGAAACAGAAAAAAGATGTTGTCCTCACAGTCGTAGATACAGGAACAGGTATGTCAAGGGAGAGCCTTAAAAGTCTATTATTGTCAGTGGATTTACTGAGAGTGAGGATGTAAAGGTGGCTTTGCAACTGGGTGCCGGCAGGTTTATAAGAAAACCTTACTTCATGGAACAAATCGCTTAAACAGTTAAGGAAGTGTTAGCGTAGGTTAAAATGAATTTTCTGATCAAATTGGCAATTCGCAATACCATGACTCATGGTAATCGTTCTGTAGTTACTCTCCTGCTGGGTGTTGTCAGTACTGCTTTGCTGGTGTTTTCTTCAGCCTGGATGGAAGGTTCGCATCAGCAGATGATTCGAAACGCAGTGGAAATATATCCCGGCTATATTCAGATAACCGCTGCCCAATTTAGAAAAAACCCGGGTTCTGATCATTTGATTTTTGATGTTGAGAAATTACAGAAGCAGGTGGAAGCGGTTAAGGGGGTGAAGGCCTTCAGTCCCCGCTTCGAATCCTTCGTCCTCTATTCTGTGGGGGAAAAGACAGTTGGTGGAATGCTCACCGGTATTTATCCAAAGAAGGAGAACAGCCTTTCAAGGCTTCACTCCTCCCTTATTCAGGGGAACTATCTTAGTGTAACAGACACTAATCGGCTTTATATCGGTATGGAGCTAGCCAGACGACTGCATGTAGGAGTGGGAGAAGAGGTCGTCTTTGTGGGGAGTGGGGCAGATTACTCATTTGCTGCTGATAAGTTAGTGGTGGGGGGGATCTTTCAGACGGGACTGTTTGACTTTGACGCTTCCAGTGCATTTCTTGCAAAACCATATTTCGACACCATAATGGCTGCAGAGAATCTAGCCACCCATGGAATCGTATTGCCCGAAGACTCACAGCAGGCCGATGAACTGGCAAGACAACTGAGCTTAACTGTGGGAGAACAGTATCAATCCGCCAGCTGGAAAGAGACCATGTCCGCCCTGTTAAAAGCCATGAAACTGGATTCTGTCTTTGGTTATATTACCCTTGGTATTCTCTTCACTGTGATTTTTTTTGTGGTTATGATTTATACCTTGCTCTCCGTTTTTGCAAGGATCAGAGAAATAGGAATCATGCGTGCACTGGGAACCACACCCAAACAGGTTTTCAGCTGTCTCTTCCTCGAATCCTCCATCCTTGGTTTTATCAGTGTTCTTGGCGGTGGCTTGATTGGCGCATCTTTTGCCTACTATTATAGTGTTAACCCCATAGTCTTCAGCGGCATGGAAGAGCAGTTTAAACAGTATGGTCTTGCTGCGTCTGCTATCCCCACAACATTTGAACCATTAACTATTCTGAGGGATATGGTGGTGATGTTTGTTTTACTGCTGCTTTCCACTTTGTATCCGATCTTTAAAGTGAACCGCTATCAACCCGTTGAGGCCATTCATCATGTATAGCCTGGCAGTGAAAATTGCTATGGCATCCCTTGTGCGTCGTGCCACCCGATCCTTTCTTGTGATGTTGATGATATGCGTCAGTCTCTGGGGGCTTTTGCTGATGCAGGGCATATATGATGGAATGACGGAACAGATGATTACCAATGCCATCCGCAGTGATTCAGGACAATTGTCAATTTTTGCCGAAGGGTATCGTCTGGATCCCGGTCTGGACAAACTTGTCGCCTATACACTAGAAGAACAGGAGAGACTTGAAACGTTTCTGAACCGTCATAAGACAGTGGTAAAAACCAGGGTGCGACGCCTGAGACAAAACGGGCTTGTGGCCACCGCACACTATTCAAGAAATACGGAAATTTTTGGAATTGATCTGGAGGGTGAAAAGAAGCATGGCAATCTCCAGAATTATTTAATCCTCGGTAAATATGATTTTGGCAGCCGGCAAAAGGGGGCAATTATAGGTTTTAAGCTGGCTGAAAAATTACAGGTAGGCGTAGGGAAGAAAATCATTCTGTCAGCGCAGGACAAGGATAATGAGGTGACATCGGTTGCTCTTAAAGTAACAGGAATTATAAAAACCAATAATATGAACCTTGACGAAAATGTTGTTTTCCTTGATCTGGAAAAATGCCGGAGTTTTCTTGGTGTGCAGCGTGGTGTTAGTCAGATTTCTGTTATGATGTATGACGAGAAACTGCTGCCTCAACTGCAGAAGGATCTACAAAACACGTTCCCTTATGAAATCCTGCGCTGGGATGAAATGTATCCGGCTTTAATGCAGTCCCGTGTTCTGATGAAAGGGTTCAGTCTGATGGTAAGCGGTATGATTTTTGGTGTTGCAGGACTTGGAATCTTCGGGGTGATTATGGTTTCTGTTTTGGAGAGAATACGTGAGTTTGGTGTCATGCTGGCCATTGGCACAAGTTTTAATCAGGTTCGGATAATTATCTTGGCGGAATCGTTA
>Ga0256826_1000283_pt1 | contig 29357 bp, 25 predicted proteins | sample CV79metaG_FD_185975 | JGI IMG/M metagenome (GOLD analysis project Ga0256826, IMG submission 185975) | Hydrothermal vent microbial communities from East Pacific Rise, Pacific Ocean - CV79 | ecosystem: Environmental > Aquatic > Marine > Hydrothermal vents | place: Pacific Ocean: East Pacific Rise...
GAAGGATAGGGTTAACGGATAATCTGCTAATCTATTTCAACCAAAAAACAGAGAAGAAGCATGAAATATCAACAATTAACCTTGACAAAACGATACCAAATTAAAGCTTTAATAAAGGCTGGATTGAACCAAAAAGAGATAGCGAAAGAAGTGAGAGTACACCCCTCTACAATTTGTAGAGAATTGAAACGACATCATGATAAGTTTCATGGCTATAGTGCTGAGATAGCACAGGTAGAATCTACAAAAAAGCATAAGAATAAAACCAAAAGAGATGCTATAACGAAAGTGATAGAGAAATACATTCGTTCTAAACTCAAAGAGGACTGGTCTCCAGAGCAGATAGCTGGTCGGCTCTTTAAAGATAAATCAATTTCAATCTCACATGAAACAATTTATCAGTTTATTTATAAAAATAAACGTAATGGTGGATTACTCTATAAAATGTTGAGACATAAAAATAAGAAGTATCACAAACGAAGTAATGATTATCAGAGAAGAGGTACTATTATAGGTCGTGTCATGATAGATAAACGACCAAAGATAGTTGAAGAGAAATCTCGTATTGGAGACTGGGAAATTGATACTGTAGTAGGGAAAGATCATCAAGGGTTTTTAGTTACTGTCGTTGATAGAAAATCAAAGTTCACAATCATAAAAGCAACTCAAACTAAACATGCTGATATTGTTACTAAAGCTCTGATTGAAATGCTAACTCCAATGAAGGGGATTACAAATACTATTACTAGTGATAATGGCAAAGAATTTGCTTATCATAAACAAGTATCTGATGCACTCAATACAAGCTTCTATTTTGCTAATCCATATCACTCTTGGGAAAGAGGATTGAATGAGCACACAAATGGTTTAATCCGACAATATTTACCTAAGAAAAGTACTTTTTTAAATGTTTCTAAGGATGAAGTTATTATGATTCAGAACAGACTTAATCATCGACCTAGAAAAATTCTCAATTATCAAACTCCATATGAAGTTTTTATGTCAGAATTTAGTCGAAAAATGGCTGCTTAGTTATAGGTGAAATTGCACTTATTTCTGGAATTGGCGTGTGAAAAAGAAACACTTTGTGGAAAAATACTGTGTAAAAAGTTATTTTAAATTGTCTTAAGAGTTCGTATTATAGGGGTTGAAATGGGTGGATGGGGTAGAGGGATTCGAACCCCCGAATACCAGTACCAAAAACTAGTGCCTTACCGCTTGGCGATACCCCATCATTTGTTATTATAATTTAAAGATTGGTTGCGGAAGCTGGATTTGAACCAGCGACCTTCGGGTTATGAGCCCGACGAGCTACCGAACTGCTCTATTCCGCGGTATTTTAACAAACATCTGTGTGTTTGTGAGCCGAAATTATAGACAAAATAATTTTTAATGTCAAGGGTTTATTTGATAAATTTAAAAATTCTTATCATTTGGCTATACTAGCAAAAATATATCTATATTTGAGAGGTTTTTATGCTGGAAAGTTATGTACAGAACTATGTGTTGTTATTTATATTATTAGAGATATATGAGATATGGTGGCAAAAGGCAGAAACTCTTTTAGGAATGCTTGCTCGTATGTATGAGCACTACTATAAGAGTGTATGGCTATTTTTAATTATGCAACCAACATTTATATTTAGCATAGGATTTATGACACTTAGTAATTTTAATATTTATAGTGTCATTCTTTTTGGCTTAAAAGCTTCCGACATAGTTGCCAAAATATTTTTAATAGAAAAAGTTTTTGTTGAAAAAGAGTTTTCAGAAGAACTTTCAGTAATGATTTTAGCACCTATAAATAAAGTGTTTGTATATATGGGTTTACTTATTTACCCATCTTTAATAGTTGCGACCTTATTTAAATTTTAAAAAGGCATTTTTGACATTATAATTTCATGTTGATCTACATATTGTCTACAATCAACACCCTTAAGTTTTACACATGTCTCTTGCCATTTTTTAGAGTGACCTGCGTTTTCTTCTTGGTGGTAGCCAAGTTTAAACATAAGAGCATGAGCATATTCATGAGCTATAACACTATTTACCATATAGTCCATGCTCTCTCTCATAACTTTTTTATTTAGATATATTTTAATCTTGCCATTCTCATAAGAAGTAAGACCGTAAAGCCTTCCTTGAAATTTATCTGTTACGATAAGTGGTATATCTAAGTCAATATTATAATGTTTTTTTATTAGTTTAAGTACTTCTTTTTCTTTATCTTGAATTCTTGTTTTATATTTGTCCGGTATATCATTATGTTTAAAACTATAGCTTGTGTAGTAGTTAAATGCTAGTACAAAGGTAGCTAAAACTATCATAGTTATGAAAATGAATTCAAGTTTCTTTTTAAACATTATCTTTACTCCAAGTTTTTATTTTTGAATATAAATCTATATGTGTCAGATAGAGTCTAAGATCAAACTCCACTTGATGATAAGAAGGTTGCATATATTCACAAAGTTTATAAAAAGATTTATTATGCTCTTTTTCTTTAAAGTGTGCAAGTTCATGAACTACAATCATCTCTAAAAATTCTTCAGGAACACTTTTAAACATAGAAGAAACTCTTATTTCATTTTTTGTTTTAAGTTTTGAGCCTTGAACTCTAGATATAAAATGATGTGTTCCTAAAGCATTATGAATTACATTTATTTTACCATCATAAATAGTTTTACTTAAAGGCGGTGATTTCTTAATGAAACTATTTTTGATATTTATTACATAATTAAAAAGTGCTTTATCACTTGTAATTGAATGAGTTTTTGGATATTTTTTTAGAAGATATTTTTCAATACCATTAGCTTCTATAAGCCTAAGAACCTGTTGTTTTGTTGAGTCTTGATAGTGCTGGAGATATTTTAATTTATTCATAGTAGAGGATTATACAAAAAATTTGACCTCTTTTTAATGAAGTTTTTTATATAATCATCTATTAAAATAATTAAAAGAGAATTTATGACACCTATACAAAGAGTAGTAGAAGCTATTGATGAGATAAAAAAAGGAAATATGGTCATCATGATTGATGATGAAGATAGAGAGAATGAGGGTGATTTAGTTTATGCAGCTGCGTTTAGTACACCTAAACATGTAAACTTTATGGCTACTCATGCTCGTGGCTTAATCTGTGTAGCTCTTAGCAAGCCAATAGCAACAAGACTTGATCTTAACCCTATGGTAAGCTCAAATACGTCTTCTTATGAGACTGCGTTTACAGTTTCTGTAGATGCTAAAGATGCACTTACTGGTATCTCGGCTGGAGAGAGAGATGACACGATTAAAATCCTTGCAAATCCTATTTCAAATGCAGTTGAATTAGTAAAACCAGGTCATATCTTTCCCCTTATAGCCAAAGATGGAGGAACACTTATCCGAACAGGGCATACTGAAGGAAGTGTAGATATATGTCGTCTTGCAGGACTGAGTGAAGCAGGTGTAATCTGTGAAATCATTAAAGAAGATGGAACAATGGCTCGCCGTGATGATCTCGATATATTTGGAGAAAAACATAATTTAAAAACTGTATTTATTTCAGATATAGTTGAGTATAGACTTGCAAATGAGTCTCTTGTTAAGGTGACAAATGTAGAAGAGATAGAGTTCTTTGGTGTTAAGGTAAATAAGCATACTTTTAGTGATCATGATGGCATAGAACACACAGCTATAGAGTTTTACTCTGCAGGTGAAGTCGCAAATGTTCGTGTTCACAATGTTATTTCAGATATGGATCTTTTACTAAATCAACCTAAATATAACAACCTTGTTAGTTCTATAGAGTATTTAAAACAAAACAGTGGTATTTTAGTTTTTATTAATAAAACTAATCATCAAGATAATTCTGCTCCTAAAGAGTTTGGTATAGGTGCTCAAATTATAAAATCATTTGGAGTATCTAAAATGAATTTACTTACATCTATGAAACAGACAGACTTTGTAGGGCTGAGTGGCTTTGGGCTTGAAGTAAAAGAAGTAATTAAAATATAAAATAGAGAGAATATGAGAGAAATATTTACAAGATTAGAAGATGGTAGTTTAGTTTATATAGAAGTTGACATGAATGCATATGCATATGTTAAAAAATTTACATGGTTATTTAGTGTATTTATTAAGTTTGACTCCTTAGATGAAAACGCAGATGGGTTTGAAGAGTTTTTGGAAACAAAAGAGTCTTTAATCATTGCATTAGAACATGATGAAAAATCAAAATTTGTAGGAATGCGAATTGTTGATGGTTGGAGTGAGTTATACTTTTATGCAGATGATTCAAAAGAGCTAAATGCAGTTGTATCAAAAATGTTAAATCCAAGTAACTATGTTTATGAAAGTAGTGTTGTCAAAGATGCAAAATGGAACTTTCATCATAAAAATATTTTTCCAACAGAGTTAGAGCAGTGTCATATTGAAAGTGAAAAAATTATTTTTATGCTTCAAGAAGAAGAGGACGATATAGAAGTAGCTAGAGATGTTGAACACTACATATCATTTGAACTTCCAACTCAAAAAAATCGATTTATAAATACTCTTGCTCTTGAAGGTTTTACTCTTAAAGATGAGATAAGTTCTGAAGAGTTTGCTAATGGTGTTGCACTTGTAAAAAACCATAGTGTAACAAGTACAGTACTTAAAGAAATTATAGATGAACTTTATGAGGTTATTAAAAAATCACAAGGTTACTATGAAGGTTGGAGTACAACTTTAGTATCAAAAGAGACTGTATAGGCATGAAAAAAGATAAGATGTTTGCTATTGTAGGAGTAATAAACTACTTAGTTGTTGTGTTCTTAAATGCTTTTACAGATTTAGGACATAAAATTATCATCCAAAATACAATATTTAAAGTATATGATGGTGATACTCAAATTGTACTTACTGCTATAGTGAATGCTCTTATTCTTTTACCTTTTATTCTAGTGTTTTCTCCCTCTGGTTTTTTGGCTGATAGATTTCCCAAAAATAAAATTATGGAATACTCTTCTATTTTTGCCATCGTTATAACGCTTGGGATCACTTACTCTTATTACCATGGTCTATTCGTTTTTGCATTTATTATGACATTTTTACTTGCTATGCAGAGTGCTATTTATGGGCCTGCAAAGTATGGTTACATTAAAGAACTTGTTGGTGAAAAATTTATTAGTAGTGGAAACGCAGCTGTTCAAGCTACAACAACTGTCGCAATTCTTGGTGGAATTATTTTTTATACAGTTTTATTTGAAGGTATGTTTAGTGAAGGTTTAAGTAGTGAAGCTGAAATTTTACAAGCAATAGCTCCGATTGGATGGCTTTTAGTTATAGGATCAATTATAGAGTGGTTCTTAGCTTCAAAACTTCCAAATAAAATGCTTGAAGCTAGTAAACGCAGCTTTAAACTCAAAAGATATATGAGTGGTGCTTATCTACTTAAAAATTTAAAAACGATTAGACGTAAACAAGAGATTTTTGAAGCCATTATAGCTTTGAGTCTTTTTTGGTCTATTTCTCAAGTTGTTTTAGCTGTTTTTGGAGAGTATGCCAAAAGTACTCTTGGTGTCACAAATACAATTTTTGTTCAAGGTGTAATGGCTCTAGCAGGTATAGGCATAGTTATTGGCTCTCTTATGGCAGCAAGTTTTTCAAAGTACTTTATAAATATGGGCTTAGTAACTATTGGAGCAATTGGTTTAACATTAATGGTAACCTTAGTTCCTTTTGTTCATTCTATGGGGATAATGGCGGTTATATTTACACTTTTTGGAATACTATCAGGCTTTGTAATGGTCCCTCTAAATGCTAAAATTCAAATACTTTCTCCCCGTGTACACCTAGGTGTAATCTTAGCAGGAAATAATTTTATACAAAATATTTTCATGTTTATATTTTTAACATTTACAACAATTTTTGCATACTACGGTATGAACTCCCAATACCTTTTTTATATGATGAGTATAGTCGGACTTTATCTTAGTTATATGACTTTTAAAAGATATCTTGTTGAGACATTTTGGGCTACTATGGAAATTATCTCTAAACTTCGTCATACATATAGTTATGTAGGTTTAGAGAATGTGCCAAAAGATGGTGCTGTTTTACTACTCAGTAATCATGTAAGTTGGCTAGACTGGATAATAATACAGTTACCAATAAAAAGACAAATAAACTATATGATGGAAAAGTATATCTATCATTGGCCAGTATTTCATGCTTTTTTTGTAAAAGGTGGAGCGATTCCTGTATCTCAGCAGGCTTCAAAAGATGCTTTTAAAGAGGTTCACAAGAGACTAGAGAACTCTCAAATTGTAGGTATTTTTCCTGAAAGTTTCATAGCAACTAAAAATGAGATTGGAAAATTTTATAGAGGTTATGAACTTGTACCTACCGACTATGACGGTGTTATTGTCCCTGTATTTATAGATGGACTCTTTGGTAGTATGTTTTCAAAATACAGAGGCAATGGTAAGCGGAACCTATTAAAACGCAGAGATATAACAGTTTACTATGGCAAACCAGTCTCTAAAGAGACAAAACATGATGAACTTAGACAAATAATAGTACAAATGAAGGAACAGTATGGAAAATAATAAACTGAATAAACCAAAACATTCACTTTTTAAAAATGGAGTTTATGCTCTTGAAGGTTTTATCGATATAACAAAAAATGAGACATCATTTAAATGGCAATTACTCATGCTTTTTGTTTTAGGAATAGTTGCATGGAACCTTCCTATAAGTTTTGGATACTCTAGCATACTTTTTTTATCACTTTTCATTCCAGTATTAGCTGAAATAGCAAACTCTGCATTAGAAAGAGTAGTTGATTTGGTGACTACTGACTATCATATTTTAGCAAAACAGGCTAAAGATGCTGGAGCAACACTTGTTTTACTAAGTTTGATCGTTATGGGTATGATATGGATGAGTGTTTTAGCTCTTGCATTTAAACTAGTTTAGGAAAATTAATGAAAATATTGCTTCTGTTTTTCTTACTATATAGTACTTTTTTAGCTGCACAGGATAGACCTAAAATAGCTTTGGTCTTAAGTGGTGGTGGTGCTCGTGGTGGTGCACATGTGGGAGTATTAAAAGTTTTACAAAAGTATAATATCCCTATTGATATGATTGTTGGTACTAGTATGGGCTCTTTTGTTGGAGGTTTATATGTCTCTGGTATGACACCTCAAGAGATAGAAACAATGCTAACTTCAACTAATTGGAAAAACTACATAAGAACTACTTTTGATAGAAAAGATATGCCAATGCGTAGAAAAAATATAGACTACACATATCAAGGACGTCTTGGTGTAGGTATAAATGCAGATAATAATCTTGTCCTTCCTACGGGTGTATTTAAGCGACAACCAATGCTTTTAAAATTTATGGAATTAACTCAAAATGTTCAAGATATTACAGATTTTGATAAGTTTAGTATTCCGTACAGAGCTGTAGCTACAAATATTGCCAATGGTGAGAGGGTAGTTTTAAAGTCTGGTTCTTTAGCAAAGGCAATTTATGCTTCAAGCTCTATTCCTGGTGGTTTTCAACCTATTAATATTGATGGTATAGACTTGGTTGATGGCGGTGTAAGTGATAATATGCCTATAGATGTTGCTCGTGATATGGGTGCAGATATTATAATTGCTGTAGATGTAAGTGAAGATTTTGATGAAGACTTGGATGTTAATTCATACTTTGTAGTAATGGGACAACTTGTAAATATTTTAATGAGAAAAAATGCAAATGAATCTATCTCAACTCTTACAAATAAAGATATATTAATTACCCCAAATTTAGATGGCTTCACAGGGCTTGATGCCGATAAGTATAGTGCTATTATACAAAAAGGTGTAGAAGTAAGCATAGAAGTTGTTAATAAGCTGGAAAAGCTCTCTATAAAAGATTCTGAATATAAAAAATATCAAAATATATATAGACATAAGCATACATACCAAGCTCCTATCATAGATGATATAAAAATTGTAAATCCTACATATCTTGCTGATAAATCAATTAGAATAAGAATAAATCAGAAGTTAGGTGAAAAATTAGATGAAAAAGCTCTTCGTGCAGATCTTTTACACCTTTATAATATGACAATATTTGATAGTGTAGATTATGAAATAATTACAAGAAATAAAAAAAATACTCTACTCATTAAAACAACACCAAGTTGGGATAATCATGGTGAAATTCGTTTTGCATTAGGTCTTGAAGATGATTTTCAAGGGCACTCTGCATATTCACTAAAACTTGGGTATACAATGTTTGGTTTAAACTCTTTTGGTGGAGAGTGGAGAAGTGATTTTGAGATAGGAAGACGTGAAAAAGCATATACAGAATTTTTTCAACCCTTAGATTCAAAACAGAGATACTATATAAGACCACATTTACTATATGAATCAGTTACAGATGTTTTTTTATTTGATAGTTTATCAAATCAGGAATTATTTTCAAGTAGAAAGGGAGCTGGTTTTTCAGTTGGTGCACATATTGGTACAAGTTATGAGTTTGAGCTAGGAATATCATCGTATTATGATACTGTAGAAGTCTCTAGCTTAGGATTTAACCAAGAGTATACTGCTATTCCAATTTATGCAAGCCTCAATATAGACAATTTAGATAATGTAAATTTTCCAAAAGAGGGTATAAAATCAACCTTAAAATGGACAAAAGAGATGTCTGAATTTGGAAGTGATTATAGTTATGAACAACTATATTTTGATATTGAAAAACCTTTTACTTTTTATTCAAACAACATAACAATGTTTGTGAAATATGGTAATAACTATCAAGATGATGAAGTTTTAAGACTATCAGGCACATTCACCTTAGGTGGACTATTTAATCTCTCTGGTTATCCACCATACTCTTTTGATGATCAAAATGTACTACTAGGTGTTTTAAAATATACATATGAGATCAAAGATGGAGGCTTTTTTGGTAGTTTAAACGCTCCACTATATGCTGGTTTTAGTTTAGAAACTGGGGAAACATGGGGTAGATTAAATGAGCTAGATTCAAAAAACTTAAAACAATCAGGGACTGTTTATGTTGCTGCTGATACTTTTTTAGGTCCATTCTATTTTGCATATGGATATGCAGCAGATGGTGAAAATAGTATATATTTATATTTAGGAGAAAAATTTTAATGAAAACAACTTTAATAATTGGTGCAGGTGGAGTAGGGCGCGTTGTTGTTTATAAATGTGTTCAAAACGCAGATGTATTTGGTAATATAGTTTTAGCAAGTAGAAGAATAGAGAGTTGCGAAACAATTAAAAATGAACTTCCAAATGCAAATATAAAAACTCTTGAAGTAGATGCAGATAAAACAGAAGATTTAATTAAGCTAATAGAAAATATAAATGCAGATATTGTTATAAATGTTGCTTTACCTTATCAAGATTTAACGATTATGGATGCTTGTATAGCAACTAAAACAGCATATCTAGATACTGCAAACTATGAGCATCCAGATGAGGCTAAGTTTGAGTATAAACTTCAATGGGATAGAGATCAAGCCTTTAAAAACGCAGGTATAATGGGGCTTCTTGGTAGTGGTTTTGATCCGGGTGTAACAAATGTTTTTTGTGCATATGCTCAAAAACACTATTTTGATGAGATTCATACTATTGATATCATGGACTGTAATGCCGGTGATCATGGCTATGCATTCGCAACTAATTTTAATCCAGAAATAAACCTTAGAGAAGTATCCGCTAATGGTAGATATTGGGAAAATGGTCAGTGGATAGAGACTAAACCAATGGAAATAAAAATGGTATGGGATTATCCTGAGGTTGGTCCTAAAGATAGTTATTTACTTTATCATGAAGAGATGGAGTCCTTAGTTAAACATATAAAAGGTCTAAAACGCATAAGATTCTTTATGACATTTGGTGAGAGTTATTTAACCCATATGAAATGTTTAGAAAATGTAGGTATGTTAGGAATTAAAGAAGTAGAGCATAAGGGACAAAAGATAGTTCCTATGGAGTTTTTAAAGACGCTCCTCCCTGACCCGGCATCCTTAGGTCCTCGTACCAAAGGTAAAACAAATATTGGTATCATTGCTGAGGGAATTAAAGATGGTGTTAAAAAGAGAGTGTATATTTACCAAGTGAGTGATCATGAAAAATGTTTTGCAGAAGTAAATTCTCAAGCCGTATCATATACAACAGGTGTGCCTGCGATGATAGGTGCAAAACTTATGTTAGAAGGTAAATGGAGTGCAAAGGGTGTCTATAATATGGAAGAGTTTGATCCTGACATTTTTATGGATGAATTAAACAGACAAGGTCTCCCTTGGAAGATTAAAGAGTTCTAAACTACTTTACAAGTAGTTTAGTTAGTATCTCTGCTAGGAGTTGTGTATCTACAGGCTTTGAAATATACTCATCCATACCAGCATTAAGAAACTTTTCTTTATCACCTTTAAGAGCATTAGCAGTTAATGCTATGATAGGTGTATGAACTAATTTATTCTCTTTTTCTATTTTAAGTATTTCTTTTGTGGCTTCAACTCCACCCATATCTGGCATATTTTCATCCATTAATATGATATCATATTTAGTATTTTTAAATTTTTCGATTGCTTTTAGACCATCATCTGCTGTTTCAACATCTAGCTCCAAATCGCCAAGGATAATTTTCATAAATTGCTGATTTGTTTTATTGTCTTCTACTAAGAGTACTGTACCCTCTAGTTTTACATCTTCATGTTGTTTCTGCTCTTCTTCGATAGTATTACCAATCAAAACAGGTACAGAAAAATAAAATTCACTTCCAACACCAAGAGTACTTTTAAGTTTTAGTTCGCCACCCATAAGATTAATTAATTCAGAGCTAATAGAGAGTCCAAGACCAGTACCACCATGTTTGCGTGTTGTTGAGCTATCTTCTTGAGCAAAAGCTTCAAAAATATGAGCTTGTTTATCTTGAGGAATTCCAACACCTTGATCTAAAACAGAGACATGAAGCTTACTATCAAAGTATTTGAGAGTAACTGTAATATTTTTACCATTTTCAGTAAATTTGATAGCATTACTAAGAAGATTTGATAGAACTTGTTTTATACGAAGTGGGTCGGCGTGAATATATCTTGGTATATTATCTTCAAGTTTAAGAGTTAAATTGATATCTTTTTGTGAACATTTAGCCTCAAAAAGATGAGTAATGACTTCAAACTCCTTACGTGTATTAAAGTCTATATTGTCAATCTCTAACTTACCACTTTCAATCTTACTAAAATCTAGTATATCTTCTATAATCTGTAAGAGGGAGTGACTCGCTTCATAGATAATATTTACATATTGTATAGATTTCCGATTTTTAGTCTCTTTTTGTAAAATTTGTACAAAACCTAAAATTGCATTTAAAGGAGTTCTAATCTCATGACTCATATTTGCAAGAAATTCACTCTTAGATCTTGAAGCTTCTAAAGCTTTTTTACTATACTCATGAAGTTTATCTTTATCTTTTTGCATCTTATATAGAAAGAAAAATAGTAAGATAATAATTAAAATGATAAATTGAACTTTTATATAATACTCTTTTAAAATAGCACGATACTCTAAACTTTTTTTATAAGAAATAATATATCCAATCTCTTGTTTTAAAATATTTTCAATTGGATGAAAGCTTATCTGATAGTACTTTTCATCTATCTTGATATATTCAATGAAATCTTCATATTTATTAAGTTTTTTAAATAATCCTCTTTTTTTCAAATGAGTATTTATTTTACTAAATAGCTTTAAAGATATACTTCCTGAGCCATCGGCAAAGATTTTTTCTTTATTTACAAATGCATTAGCTTCATGGTAAAAATTTGCATTTATCATACTTACTTCATAATTTTTCTTTTCCCCATTAAAGACCTTATCTTCTACAACATTTTTATTAAGAATCATATATTGATATGTTTTATATATCATCTGTGATCTATCATTTATAGCATTAAAACCTATACTTACTTCAACACTACCAATATGTTTTTTCTTATATATTAGTGGATAAACAAATCTGTAACCATTATATATTCTTCCCTCTTCAAAACCTGATATAGGCTCTAGTGTACGATTTACTGCGACTAAAGATGGTCTGATTGTTGTGAGGTTATCTCCAAATCTATTTGGCTTGTGGAAACGAAGAAAACTTGTAGCATCAGGAAAATGAAAATGTAACTGTTTTAAGCCAAATGTTTTAAGATGTTTATATAGAGGGCTTAATTTTTGAAAAAGCTCTTTTCTATAGTGATTACGTTCATTCTCATTTTTAGCTAAAAGAGCTTTTTGTTGAAGTTTTAGGATACTTTCAGTATTAATGATATTATAAAAAATAATTTCTGTTTCATTTTGAAAATCAAGTATTGCAGAGTCTAGTTGATGGTGGTGCTCTGCTTTTATTCTATGGCTAAGTTCATCAATCCTTAAATCCTTTTCATAACTAAAGTAAGCTAAAGATAATCCAAGAGTAATAATAAGATATATAAATAATTTTATTTTTCTGATAAACATTCCTTTTTAATAAGAGCCTTTTCTACAAAATAATAACATATTGTTACATAAGAAAATGTTTAAAATTTTCAATAGAATTACTTTTCTTATCTATTGTGATAAAATAAGAATAAATTACACATTGAGAAAGCTATGAATAGATATATAGATATAGTAACACCTGCTTATGTTTGTCAAGAAAAACTACTAGAAAAAAATTTACAACTTTTAGATGATATTCAAAAACGCAGTGGAGCTAAAATTATTTTAGCACTAAAAGGTTTTGCAATGTGGAGTACTTTTCCTTTAGTTTCTTCATATTTAAAAGGCTGTACTGCTAGTGGATTATATGAAGCAAAATTAGCAAAAGAGAAATTTAAAGAATTAAATAGAGATACTGAAGTTCATACATACTCTCCCGCTTTTAAAGATGAAGAGATAGAAGAAATAGCAAAAATCTCAGATCATATAGTTTTTAATTCAATAAACCAATTAAATAGATTTGTTTTAAAAACCAAAGAATATAATCCGAAAATTCATATATCTTTACGTATAAATCCTGAAGTTTCTGCTTCTCCTGTAGACCTTTACAATCCTTGTAGTCTCTATAGTAGGCTTGGAGTAACTCTAAAAAATATGGATGAAAATTCCCTTAAACAGCTGGATGGGTTAAATTTTCATGCACTTTGTGAGCAAAATTTAGATGCTTTAGAAGAGGTTTTAAAGGTCTTTGAAAATAATTTTAGTCAATATTTCAAAAATTTAAAATATATAAATTTTGGTGGAGGACATCATATAACTAAAAAAGGCTATAATATAGAAAAACTTATTTGTATTATCAAAGAATTTAGAGAAAAATATGATGTTGATGTCTATTTAGAACCAGGAGAAGCAGTTGCTTGGGAAACTGGATATTTAGTATCTACTGTTCTTGATATAGTTAAGAATGGAATGAGTATTGCAATCTTAGACACCTCTGCAGAAGCTCATATGCCAGATACTCTTTCTATGCCATATCGAGCAGATGTTAGAGATGCTAGTTTAGCAGGAGAAAAAAAGTATACATATAGGTTAGCCGGTAATACATGTTTAGCCGGAGATATTATGGGAGATTATTCGTTTGATAAACCATTAGAAATTGGTGATCAGATTGTATTTGAAGATCAAATACATTATACTTTTGTGAAAAATACTACATTTAATGGTATAAAACTTCCATCATTAGTAATTGAAAAACTTGATGGAAATCTAGAGATAATAAAAGAGTTTTCATATGAAGATTATAAAGAACGATTATCTTAATTTAAAAAATATAATAAAAAGAGGATGAAAAATGATTGAAGATAAACAGAGATGGAATAAAAGACATATTGATAAGCCTATGAGACATAATGTTGAACCTATTATTGAAAAATATCTTCATCATGCTCAAATTGGAAATGCCTTAGATATAGCATGTGGAACTGGGAGAAATACTCATTATCTTGCTGAGAAAGGTTTTCTCGTTGATGCAGTTGATTTAAGTGACTATGCTCTTAGCAAGATTGAAAATTTAGCTACTATAAATAAAATAGAAGAAGATTTAGATACTTATAATCTAGAGGTTAATAAATATAATATTATTGTAAATATAAATTATTTAAATCGAAGGTTCTTCCCTCAAATAAAAGAGGCTTTAAAAAGTGGTGGAATTTTAATATTTGAAACATTTATTGTTGCTCATGGAGATTTTGAACAACCAAATAATCCAGAATATTTACTTAGAAAAAATGAATTACTTCATGCCTTTATAGGGCTTGATACTATTTACTATGAAGAGAAAGATGATATTAATTTAAGAGGGGAAAAGATAAGAGTAGCTTCTTTAGTTGCTAGAAAATCTTAAATTAGACAGCTAGTTAAATAGCTAGTCTAATTCCTACTGGACAGTGATCTGAGCCAGTTATATAATCTAGTATAAAAGCATCTTCTAAAGACTCACATAAATCTTCACTTATAAAAAAGTAGTCAATTCTCCAGCCAACATTTTTAACTCTTGCACCTGAACGATATGACCACCAACTGTATCTATCTAATTCATCACCATTGACATAGCGAAATGTATCTACATAACCATGTGCAACAAGTTTATCCATCCATTCACGTTCTATTGGTAAAAAGCCAGATGTTTTTGAGTTAGCTTTTGGGTTTTTGAGATCTATCTCTTTGTGAGCAGTATTTACATCTCCACATATAACAATACTTTTTCCTTCTTCTCTCAGTTTTTCACAATGAGTAAGAAGATCATCATAAAATTTCATCTTATAATCTAATCTTTCTTGATTCTTCTGTCCATTTGGAAAATAAATATTGAAAAGTACAATGTCATCATAGTGAGTTTCAACTATTCGACCTTCATTCATAGTATCAATATGATTGTCCGTAGATGTATAATCACTTTTAAGCATAGAAAAAGTTGCAGTTCCACTATAGCCTTTTTTTTCTGCTGAGTTTACTGTAAGTTCTTCATACTCTTTTTCAAAAAGTCCTTCTGGTATCTGCTGAGGAAGTGCTTTTATCTCTTGGAGACATAAGATGTCTGTTTGACGTTCATCTATCCATTTAAGAGCTTCCTTTGTGTGTACAGCACGTATACCATTAACATTCCATGATATTATTTCAATTGAGTTTGACATTTTAGTTCCATTATGAAGTTTTTTTAAGTGAGTGTTTCCACATAGAAGTGGAAACAAGAAGAGTAGAGCAGAAGACTAAACGAAGTCTACTTTTGTAAGGTGATGTTTCATACCTAGTAAGTTTTGATCACAACCAAGTGCTAAACCTAGCATCTGTTGCATATGTAAAACAGGAAGTGCAACTTCACGACCGATAGCTTCAGAAGCATGATGTGTTTGCGTATCAAGTTTAAGGTGGCAAAGAGGACATGGAGTTACCATCCAGTCTGCATTACCATCAATAGCACCAGCAATAGCATTACCAGTTAAAATTGCAGCAGTCTTAGGAGCTTGAAGTTCAGCATGGAAACCACAACATTTATTTTTTTCTTCATAATCTACATTTTTACCACCACAAGCAATGATTAGATCATCAAGTGAAGTAGGGTTGTAAGGATTCTCCGGTGTATTGTGAGACTTGTTTTGAAGCTCAGAAGGGCGAATGTTGTGACAACCATAAAAAGGAGCAATATTAAATTGTGAAAGTGGTGTAACAACCATTTCAGCAATTTTATCAAGACCGATATCGTCAATAATTGCATATAAAAAATGAATAATATTAGAAGTACCTTTGTACTCTAAACCAACTTCTGCTAGTTTTTCATTAACTCTTGCTTTGAGACTTGCGTTTTCATCTAAACGGTGTTTAGTCATTGCAGTGTTTAGTTGACAAGTATTACAAATAGTAACCATTGTAAGACCATGTTTTTCAGCATAAGCGATATTTCTAGCATTTAAAACTAGAGATAAAAAGTCATCATAATCTTGTAAGTGAGAAGCTCCACAACATGAAGCTTCAGTTAACTCTACAAGTTCAATATTTAGTTTTTCTGCAACTGCCATTGTTGACATATATTGCTCAGGTGTACTCTGTTTAGCAGTACAACCTGTAAAAAGTGCGTATTTTAATTTTTCCATTTTCTACTCCCTAAAACTTTGCAGTTGATGATGATTTAACAAGTTTTTTAATCTCATCTAAGTTATCTGATTTTACAATACCCCATGGTGGAACAATTTTACCCTTAGTAAACATTTTTAAGGCAACGGGTACGTGCTTAACAATTCCTGCTAGTTCAGAGTAAAGAACTAAACCACCTTCATCAAGAACACCATTTTTTGCAATAGAGTGTTTAAATCCAACTGCATGACGAGTTGCTACATTTGAAGTTGCAACACCTTCTTTAAATAACATTTGGTGAAGTTTTGTAATTTTTTCTATTGGATTTACATCTTTAGGACATACTTCAGCACACTCAAAACATTTAACACAGTCCCAAAGACCTTGTTTCTCTTCATGTAAATTTTGAAGTCTAGCATCATGTGCATCATCACGTACATCTGCTTCAAAACGATAAGCCTTTGCAAATGCAGCAGGACCAAAGAAGTCTTCGTTAATATCGACAACTGGACAAGCATAATGACAAGCACCACACTGAATACATAAGTCAGCTTCATTTAACTCTTCTGCTTCTTCTGGAGAGACTAAATGCTCATGTTCTGGATGTTCTTCAACATCAGAAATAAGGTAAGGATGAACAGCATCGTGTTTTTCCCAGAAATCACCCTTATCAATGATAAGGTCTTTTACAGCACGTTTAATACTTAATGGTTCAATTACAAGATCATTCCCAAAGTATTCTAGCATTGTTGTCATAGACTCTTTACAAGCAAGAGTTGAACGACCATTAACTTTGATAGCACATGCTCCACAGATACCGTGACGACAAGATCTTCTATAAGAAAAACTTCCATCATGATCCCATTTGATTCTGTTAAGTATATCGAGTACAACTTCTTCTGAAGTTACTTCCATATCATAGTTTTCGTAGTATGGAAGATAATCTTCATCAGCATTAAAACGAAATACTTTAAAGTTTACTTTTTGTGTAGTAATTGTATTTTCACTCATAAGTTTCTCCCTTTCTTAGTAAGTTCTAGCTTTAAGTTCATGTTTTCCAAGAACAACATCCATATAATCAAGCTTGATGTTACCCTCTTTATCCATGTAAGCCATAGTATGTTTTAAGAATTCTTCGTCATTACGAGTTTCAAAGTCTTCTCTGTAGTGAGCACCACGGCTCTCATTTCTTGCGATAGCAGACTCAATAATAAATGCAGAGTAGTCAAGCATATGACCAAACTCAATAGCTTCTTGAAGCTCTGTATTAAATACATTTGATTTATCTTTGATACGAATATCTTGAAATCTTGCACGAAGAGATTTTACTGTGTCAATAGCAATTTGAAGAGTCTCTTTAGTTCTAAATGCACCAGCATTTGCAGTCATGCACTGTTGAAGTTCTTCACGAAGACCTGTAATAGTTTCATTTCCATTGTTACTAAGAATGAAATTAATCTCAGCTAATGCTGTTTGAGCATCTTCTTGTGTCGCAGGACGGAGTTCTATCGAATCAATCTCTTCAACCATTGTTTTACCAACAAAACGACCAAATAGAAGTGCTTCAAGAACAGAGTTTGCACCAAGACGGTTTGCACCATGAACAGATACACAAGAACACTCACCAGCTGCATAAAAACCTTCGATAAACTCGTCATTGTTAAGACGAACATTACCAGCTATATTTACTGGAATCCCACCCATAGAGTAGTGTGCAGTAGCAGATATAAGGATAGGTTCTTTAATCATATCTAGACCCAAGAAAGTGATAGCTAAATCACGAAGCTCTGGAAGTCTCTCCATAATAAGATCTTTTCCAAGGTGTGTTACATCAATGTAAACAGCATCTTTTCTTGGACCAACACCGCGACCTTCTCGGATTTCATTTAAAATCGCACGAGATACAACATCACGAGATGCAAGTTCCATAGCATTTGGAGCATATTTCTCCATAAATCTTTCACCCTTAGAGTTAAAAAGACGTCCACCTTCACCACGAGCAGCTTCAGAAATAAGAACACCATTTCCAGATAGTCCAGATGGGTGAAACTGTACAAATTCCATATCTTCTAAAGGAAGACCATGACGAGCAACGATAGAGAGACCATCACCTGTATTTGCATGAGCATTTGAGTTGATTTTATATGAACGAGCATATCCACCTGTTGCAAACATAACTGATTTTGCATTGAAAATTACTGTTTGCATATCACGAATGTTAAATGCAACAATTCCAGAAACTTTACCATCTTTGTAAATTAAGTCAGCTGCATACCACTCATCCCAAAATTTAACACCTGCACGGTGAGCTTGTTCATAGATAGTCTGTAGAAGAGTAAGACCTGTTCTATCTTTTGCATAACATGCACGAGGAGATGATTGCCCACCAAATGGACGTTGAGCAATTTTACCATCAGGAGTTCTGCTAAATGCAGCACCCATTCTTTCTGCCCAGCGAATTGTTTCAGGAGCTTTTTGACACATAAACTCAACCGCATCTTGGTCAGCTAAATAATCAGAACCTTTAACTGTATCAAACTCATGAAGCTCAACACTATCCTCATCACTAAACGCAGCATTAACGCCACCTTGTGCCGCACCAGAATGACTTCTTAGTGGGTGTAGCTTTGTAATAACAGCAACTTTTTTACCTGCATTTTGCAACTCTCTTGCTGCTGCACATCCCGCAAGACCCGCACCAACAACAATTGCATCGTAAGTATAAATAGGAATACTCATTAACCCATCCTTAAAATAGAACTAAAATAATGCTGATTATATCGTTAGTAGCCTTAGTGAAGGTTAAAGTAGGAGTTTGTTGGTGTGAAGTTTGAGTTTGTTACTATTTGAGACATATAAGATTTTTAAATCTATATATCTCTTTCTGCTAAATCTCTTGTTTGAAGAATTTTATTTGTAGTAGTGTTTTTAGCAAAGATAAGAATTTCATTAGCTTGCTTAACTGCTTCATCTAAATTTGTATTATTTGGCTTAATAATAAACCCACCTGTCACTGTTATATTAGAAACACCCTTATTTGGTAGATTAAATCTTAATTCACTGATACTTTGTCTAATAAGTTCTATATCTTTAAATGATTGTTCTTTAGATGCACGAGATAAAATAAGAGTAAACTGATTATAGTCAGTTCTTGCAATGACATCTATGGGTTGTTCATGTAATGAAATCGTATAGGCAACTTTTTTCAAGATGGCTTGTGTCATCTCTTGTGAAAAAGCACGTTTACTTTTTGAAAAGTTGTCTATCTCAAAGATAGTAACAGAAGTAAAGTTACTATCTTTAAGGCCTTTTTTCTGTGAATAAGAGTTTACCATGCCTTTATGGTTATTAATTCCAGTAACTGGATCAATCATCGAAGGATTATCTGTTGTAATCACCTTTCTATTCATTCTTAATGAGATAGCATCTGCTTCAATTGAAAAGATATTGTGATCTTTTTTCCCTTTTTCTATCTGGTAGAGATATTCTATATCTTTATAGATGGAATATATTCTTTTTCTGTACCAAATCGTTGCAAAAAGTACTATGAAAAAATTTGCTATTACGATTTGTTTAACAATATTAAATTTATTTTGATCATAAGAAGTATTTTTAAATAGCATATTGTTAATATGAGTGTTGATGTTATAAAAAGCTAGTTGTAGTCCCTTTTTTGTTGCTTTTTCTACTTCTATATCTTTAACCTTTGTTTTTACATAGTAGCTATGTGCAGCTGTATTAAATTCAGTAGTAAGTTTAGAGAGTGTTTGTAAGTCTTGAGTGTACTCTTGAGAATTTCCAAAAAGATATCTATCACTAAAATTATATTTATAAAGATTATATAATTTGTCTATCTCTTGGTGCAGATGAATACTTTTACCGTTAAACTGAATAAGTGCTAGTTCAACATCATCATGCTTTAGTTTAGTAAGTGAACTAATAACTTTCTTTTGATTGCTTAAGTTACTTACTTTTTCAAAAGAGAGTTGCTGTTCAACAGTAAGGACCATAGCAATAAATGCACCAAAAAGAATAAAGAATAAGTATGTATTTAAGTTTTTAAATATATTTTTTATAGAATGTTTCATTTTATGCTTTCCTAAAAATGTTATAATGACCTTACATTTTATATCGATAGAAGTTAATATATGCTTAAAGAAGTTTAATGAATTTAGAAAATTATTTTATATCACAATTTTGTAACAGATATATTGGTGATGATGGTGCACTTATTGATGGCTACGTCTACTCTAAAGATGCATTTTTCCAAGATATTCATTATAAAAAAGAGTGGTTATCTTATTATCAAATTGCAAGAAAGGCTATGCTTGTAAATATTTCAGATGCAATAGCTATGAATGCAAAACCGAAGTATGCACTTCTTAGTGTAGCAATGCCGAGTAGTATGAATAAACATGAGATGAAAGAACTGGCAGATGGTTTTAAAAGTGTTGCTTTAGAATATGATTTTGAGATTATTGGCGGAGATACGATTAGTAATACAAAATTAGATATTACAGTTACTATAATTTCAACAACAACTAAGCCACTACTGCGTTTTGGGGTAAGAGATGGCTATTCATTTGCTTATACCGGTGAACTTGGAAAATCTGCAAAAGAGTTAAAAAAGCTTTTTAATTTAGGTCAAGTTCATAAAAAGTCTAAATTTATAAATATTCAACTCAGAGATAAATTTATTACTAATACTCAAAGATTTTTAAAGTCAGGAATGGATATTTCAGATGGATTGTTTAGTGATTTAGATAAAATAACATCATTAAATAATATTGGTATAAAGTTTACTAAGAAAATAGCAAAAAATATAGCCTGTAGTGGTGAAGAGTATGAAATGTTAATAGCATTTGATACGAGAGATATTAAAACGATAAAACGCAGAGCAGAGCAGAGCCGTATAAAAATAAATATTTTTGCAAAAGCTTCGAGAAATAGATATATAAACAGATGTAAAGCACATCATTTTTAAGGAAAAAATATGGATAGATTTTATTCACTTGCTCATGCAAGTATAGATTTTCATTTTAAGCAATCTCCTCGTGATTTTGTGGTTGAAGAATTACCTCTTTATGAATTTTCAGGTGAAGGTGAACACCTAATTCTTTTTGTAAGAAAGAAATCTCTCTCAACAAATGAGATGATAGGTCAATTTGCAAGATACTTAGGCATAAAAAATAGAGACATAGGTTATGCTGGTCTTAAAGACAAGCATGCTATGACAAAACAGTATATTTCTATACATAAAAAGCATGAAGAAGCATTAGAAAATTTTAACTTTGATGGTATAAAAATCATCTCAAAAACATATCATAATAATAAAATAAGAATAGGGCATTTAAAGGGAAACCGTTTTTATATAAAAGTGAAAAAAGTTAATCCTACTTCTGCTGCTAAAATAGATGAAGCCCTTAAAAATATTAAAAACGCAGGTATACCCAACTACTTTGGTTATCAACGTTTTGGTAATGATGGAGATAATCATATACTTGGTGAAAAGCTTGCTAAAGGTGAAGCTAGAGAGAGAAACCCTAGGGTGAAAAAGCTTCTTATAAATGCTTATCAATCTCATTTATTTAATTTATGGTTATCCCGTAGATTAGAGATAAACTCTTTAGTTAGTAGCTTTAAAGTAGATGAAATTACAACACTACTCAATATGCCAAATGAAGAAGTGAAAAAGATGAAAGCACAGAAGCATCCTTTTAAACTTATAAATGGTGATATTATGGAACATTATCCTTATGGCAAGCTTTTTGAGTATGAAGGCTCCCCAGAAGATTTAGAAAGATTTAATGACCGTGATATAACTGTAACTGGACTTTTATGTGGTAAAAAAGTAAGAGTCTCTTCTGGTGCTTCTGGTGAGATAGAAAAAGATTTTGATGATGATATAAATGCCGATGGTGCTCGTCGCTATGCATGGATTTATCCAACAGATATTGAAGGACGATTTAATCAAGTAGAAGCTCAGTATGAGATGAATTTCACACTTCCTAAAGGTGCTTATGCCACAGTACTTATAGAAGAAATAGCAAAAAGAAAAATAAATTAACTAGGGTATAAAATGCAAAAAAGACATATTACATCAGCAATATCACAAGGCTTTGGAAAATTTGCTTCTAAAGAGTTCCCAAGATGGTTTCAAAAAATAGTAAACAGTACATATGTAGGACTTATGGGGCTAGATATGAGTGACTTTAATACTACAAGCTCTTATAAAAGTTTAAATGCACTCTTTACAAGAAAACTCAAGGAAGAGAGACGATTTTCTTTGGATGCTAAAGATTTTATATCTCCTTGTGACTCTCTTATCTCTGAAACAGGAACAATTACAGAAGATTATGCTCTTCAAATTAAAGGCATGAGATATAAGTGTGCTGATTTTATAGGTAGTGAGTTTAGTGATGAAGAAAAAGCTATAGTTAAAGACGGTACTTTTATTAACTGTTATCTATCTCCTAAAGATTATCATCGTTATCATATTCCAACAAATCTTAAAGTACTTAAAGCAGTACATGTTCCTGGAAAATTTTATCCTGTAAATATGCCATCACTAAAAAAGAGACTTAACCTTTTTATTGAAAATGAGAGAGTAGTTATTTTATGTGAAGCTACAAATGGTAAAAGATTTTATATGATTTTAGTAAGTGCATTAAATGTTGGGGTTATGCAGGTCGGTTTTGAACCTCGTATACAAACAAATGCAGTGGCTACAACTCCTCAGTCTTATGAATTTAAAGATCTGTTTTTAGATAAAGGTATAGATTTTGGTTGTTTTGAGATGGGATCAACTATTATTATTTTAACTGAAAAAGATATGCTTGATGTAAATGTAAGTGCTGGTGAAGATGTAAGGTTTGCACAGACAATAGCAAGATTTAAATAAAAGAATATTTATGCAGATGAGTAGAACTGAAAAAGAAAAATTTATTCATCAGCTGTTTAGTAGTCAAAAATTATTTGAAAAATATATACTTGATGTCTATGGTGATGATGATAGATTAGAAATTATGGAAATTTTATCTGATAGAATAGTTAATATTCTGTTACGAGATGAGTTCAACTTTCTCTATATGAGGAGTTTAAAAAATTTCAAATTTTCCTTAGTAGTAAATATTCTTTTTAAAGAGATAGCTAATGAATGGGTGTTTTATGCACAGGAGCAATTGCTTTACTCCAAAGAAGAAGCCTTAAATACAATCCAAGATAAAGAACGAGTTCTTTTTTTATTAAAGCTAATAAAAAGCTATTTTAATAAATATAAAATTTGTTTTGCACAAAATATAGCAGACTCTTTTATAAAGCTAATTCAAACTATGCCAGATGCCACTCTAAATAATGAACTTATTAAAAGAGTATTAAGAAGTGGTTTTGTAAAAGATAAAAATATAGCTATTGTAATCAACTATAGTCAACTCTGGAATAGAGTTAGACAAGCACATAACAATAAAAATAGACAACTTGCAAAGTATCAAGTAGAGATATCTGAACTCTCCGATCAATTAAAGTTTAATGATAATAATGAAATTAAAGAGAGTGAGTTACTGAGTAAATTAAAGCGTTATGAGTTTGAATCTGAAGTTTTAGAAAATAAATCATTAGCTTATTTTGATGACGCAATAAAGCGTCTCAGAAATACTATGATAAGTTATATCTTAAGCATAGATTCTTTTAAAGCTATTTAAAGATTGATAACTTGAAGTTTAACAAGTAAACTCCCTTTCTCTTTATAAATATCTATTTTAGTATCTATTGGAAATTTCTCTTTTAATAACACTCCTTGAACAGAGTGTAATACATGTGTGAAACGTGGATACATAGGTACAATTATATGGTCAATGTGATCTTTTTTTAGAAGATCAGCTAAAGCTTTTATAGCACAGTAATAAACACTCTTGTTTATAGCTCTTTGAACTAAATAATCATGCATAATATTGATATTATTCTCTAATGTTTTTTTATCTTCTTCTGTTAAAATCATATTCTCATGAGCTCTTTGAATATTTTCATTAATCTCATCTTCAATAGAATAATTTTCTTTTTTGATGATTTCTGACAAAGAAGGGCAGATTTTATGAAGCTCATTTGTAAGCCGATTATTATCTAATCTTGTTGAGTCTGTATTGTAGATATAAGTTCTATCTTCAAAATAATCATGACTCAATGCTTTAATTAATTGAACTACAATATTTAGATATACAAATTTATCATCTTTATTATGATCAAATTCTATTCCGCTATGTGATATATGGGGCTTTGGTCCAACATATTTAAGTGTCATGAAATTTCCTATACGTTAAAGCGAAAGTGCATAATATCACCATCTTGAACAATATACTCTTTACCTTCTAGTCTCATTTTACCAGCATCCTTCGCTCCATTTTCACCACCATTTTCAACAAAGTCGTTAAATGCGATAACTTCAGCACGAATAAAACCTTTTTCAAAGTCGTTGTGAATAGCAGCTGCTGCGCGAGGTGCTGTAGAGTTTTGTTTGATAGTCCAAGCACGAACTTCTTTTACTCCAGCTGTAAAGTAAGACATTAGACCTAGTTTATCAAACCCTTTATGAATAATCTGTTCTAATCCAGACTCAGAAACACCCATATCAGTTAAAAACTCTTGAGCTTCATCATCATCAAGACCAATCAACTCCTCTTCTACTTTTGCACATAACTTGATAAGTTCACAGTTTTGCTCACTTGCATGTTTTTTAAGAGCTATCATATATTCATTGTCTTCTAAAAGACCATCTTCATCAGTATTTGCACCATACATAATCTCTTTGTCTGTCAAAAAACGTACTTCATTTACAAGTTGTTTATACTCATCAGTATCTGTTTTATCATAGTTTCTTGCTAAGTTTCCATCACCTAAAAACTCTAATAGTTCTTCAGCAAATTCTAAAACAGCTCTAGCTGATTTATCAGCTTTAGCTTGCTTTTTAAGTCTATCTATACGGTTTGAAAGAACTTCAATGTCAGCTAAGATTAGCTCACCTTCAATGATTTCAACATCACGTAAAGGGTCAATGCTTCCTTCAGTATGAACAATATTTTCATCTTCGAAACATCTAACGATGTGTAAGATTACTTCTGTTTCACGAATATTTGAAAGAAACTTATTACCAAGACCTTCACCTTGAGAAGCACCTTTAACAAGACCAGCGATATCAACAAAGTCTAAAGTAGAGTACTGAATACGTTCAGGGTTAACAATCTTAGAAAGTTCTGCTAAACGCTTGTCAGGAACTGGAACAACAGCTTTGTTTGGTTCTATCGTACAAAACGGATAGTTAGCCGCCTCTGCGTTTTGTGCCTTAGTGAGTGCATTAAAAGTTGTTGATTTACCTACGTTTGGAAGTCCTACAAGTCCGATTGCTAGTCCCATTTCTTCTCCGATATATATTTATAATTTATTTATGAATGGAATTATACTTAAAAAAACTTAATATATGGATGTGCATATTTTACCTATAATATAAGTATTCTTGTGTTTTAGAATATTGATTTAGGAATAGTGTATGATTAAACATCACAATGTCAGGTAGAAGAGACTTACAAGTTTGAATATATCTCCTTATATATAAAATTACACTAATTGATCTTGAAGTTTATTTCTGATTTTTAAAAATTCGTCAAGATGAGCAAAAAACAATTCAACTAAGTTTGGATCGAAATGTTTTCCTTTTTCTTCTTCAAAAAGTTTAAAAATCTTTTCATCACTCCATGCTTTTTTATAACACCTATCACTTCCAAGTGCATCAAAAACATCGGCTAGAGCTGTGATTCGACCATATATATGGATATCCTCACCAGCAATTTTATTTGGATAACCGCTTCCATCCCATTTTTCATGATGCTCTATAGCAACAATAGCTGCTGCTTTTAAAATTGGTCTTTGGGAATGCTTTAACATCTCATAGCCTAACTGAGCATGTGTTTGCATTATTTTCCATTCATCGGCTTCAAACTTACCCGGCTTATTTAAAATATTATCAGGTATTCCAACTTTACCAATATCGTGCATAGGGCTTGCTTGCTTTAAAAGTTCTGATTCTTTCTCATCTAAACCATAATAATGAGCTAAAAGTTTTGAGTACTCAGCTACTCTTTTTACATGATTTCCAGTCTCTTTTGAACGTGTTTCTCCAATAGCACCCATAGTAAAAACAACTTCTTTTTGCGTTTCTTCTATCTCTTTGGTTAAACTATAAACTTTTTCTTCAAGTGAATCTTGATAACTCTTAAGTTCTAAATGAGTCCTTACCCTTGCTAATAATTCTGCACGATTAAAAGGTTTAGTTACATAATCAACTCCACCGACATCAAAACCTTTATTAATACTTTCTGCATCAACTTTCGCAGTTAAAAATATTACTGGAATAGAAGCTGTAGTAGCATCTAACTTAAGCTGTTTGCATGTTTCAAAACCATCCATAATTGGCATCATCACATCTAGAAGAATTAAGTCATAATGTTTTTTATTAACTGCTTCAAGAGCTTTTTTTCCATCTGTTGCAAAACCTATAGAAAAACCTTCTTGCTGGAGTACATTGGAAACAACCTGAATATTTTTTGGTGTATCATCAACTACTAGAATCTTATATATTTTATTGTCCATCTTTCATCTCCTCTATATTAGAAAGTATTTTTTCATATTTACTCATAAGCCTATCTATCTCTTCTACATCAAAAACTTCAACTGCTGTATCTAAACTAAGAGCATATTCACTAAGTGCTTCTGATTCATACTCTTGTGCAATATTTTTTAGTATACTTGAAAATTCTAAGATATCATCAAATGCACCACCTGAAAATGCAATTTCATACTGCTTCGTCACCTTACTTTCTAAAGCATGAAGTATTTCATATGAAAAATTTAATGCCATCTCTGGTTTTTTTATAGAGTTTTCTAATTTCACTTCTTCTTGGGTATAAGGTAAATATTTTATAAACTCTTTTATAAGATCCTCTCTGCTTATAGGTTTCGTTAAAAATCCAACAAAGCCTTCCTCTTCTAATTCATTTTTATTTTTAAGAGAAGCTGTTAATGCAACAATAGGAGGAGTATTATCCCCCATATATTCATTTATTTTCTTTGTTGCTTCATATCCATTCATTTTAGGCATCTTTAGGTCCATTAAAATAAGTGTTATTGCTTCTTTTTTTACAATTTCTAATGCTTCCTTACCATCAATCGCTTCAAAAAATTCCAGATTAGAATCTCTAAAATACTCTCTTACCAACAGACGATTTTGGGTAACATCATCCGCAATTAAAACTTTGGCTTTCTCAAAAATAACCTTGCTATGAAATATTTCTTCTACATAGGCACTGTCTATTGCAACTTTCACTTGATTGAGATGTAAGGTAAAGGTAGAACCTTTACCTTGAGTACTCTCTAAAGTAATCTTTCCATCCATCATTTTTGCTAATTTAGTGCTTATGCTTAAACCTAAACCTGTTCCACCATATTCACGATTACTTTGTCCATCATGTTGCTCAAATGCTTGAAATATTTTATTTTTAGATTCTTCTGCTATCCCTATACCACTATCTTGTACAGATATTTCTAAACTTACAGAATCATCATCTCCATTTTTCATTGTTTGAATATAAATCTTTATGTATCCATAATCTGTAAATTTAATTGCATTTCCTATGAGGTTAAAAAGAATCTGCCTTACACGAACAACATCAATAACAAGTATTGGTTCTAAATTTTTATCAACTTCAAAATTAAAAACTAAACCTTTTAATTCTATCTGTTGAGAAAATATTTGTACTATATCTTGAAGTTGCTCTTTAATATTTACACTTTCATACTCTAAATGTAACTTTCCTGCTTCTATTTTAGAGAGGTCTAAAATGTCATTGATAATGGTCAGTAACCCCTTAGCACCAGATTGTATCGATTTGATATATGAATCTTGTTTCACTGATGTATTTGTATCTATGAGTAGTTCAGTAAATCCAAGTACTGCATTCATTGGAGTACGTATTTCATGACTCATATTTGCAAGAAATTCACTTTTTGCACGAGTTGCCTTTTCTATCGCTGTTATATCTGTAAAGACGGCAGACTTTAGGTTTTCTTCACTTGGTAATTTGGCAGCTGTCACGGAAAATATATAATCTTCATTATTTTTTGTTATAACAACTTTATGTGTAAGATTTGGATTAGCTATTATATAATCTATCCAAATTACCTTATCTTTCACTTTTTGTAAATATTCACTATTCACATCAGTATTGAATGTATCACATATACATTGAGAATTATACTTTTGTATAAATTCTTCTTTTGAACCTATTGCATAAAAATTTAAAAATGTTTTATTTACACTACTTAAATGCACTCCATCCGTGGTAATTATTAGTTGCTCTTGTGAATCAATTAATATTTGAGTAAATTCCTGTGCTCTTTCTTTCTCATCAATATTAATTTGTACACCTGTAAATCTAATTGGATTCCCATCTTTATCTCGTTCCGAAATCTTTCCTATATCATCAATCCAAATCCATTCACCGTTGGCTCCTTTTAAGCGGTGCATATCACGATAAATATCTGTTTTTCCTTCCATATGTTGTATTAGCGATTCAGATGCTCTTGCTATATCATCAGGGTGCACTAAATCAGTCCATTTTTCGAGAGTATCTGAAAAAGTATTTGGTTCATATCCAAGCATTGTAGACCAATTGTCATTTGTTAGAAGTTTTTCTTCTTTGATATACCAATCCCATAAACCTAAGTTTCCTGCATCATAGGCAAATTCTAATTGTTGTTGGGAATCTTTTATTGTTTTTTCCATTTTTTTTCTCTCTGTAATATCCCTAACAACACCGTACATATATGGTTCACCATCTAATATAATGCTAGATAAAAGAACATCAGCCTCAAAAATTTCATGAGTATCTACACGTTGATGTACCCATTCAAACTGTTGTGTACCATTTTTAAGAACATCTGATACTTTTTCTTGTACCATATCCATAGATAATTTACCTGATGGTTGAACACGAGGAGAATAAAGTTCAGGAGTAGTCCCAATAAAGTCTTCTTTTTTAGCAATTCCAAATAACTCAAGAGTAGCACTATTACAATCAACATATAAACCATTTTTATCTATTATGGAGATACTATCTGGAGATGAATCAAAGAGTGTTCTAAATCGTAACTGAGATGCTTTTATCTCATCCTCTGCAAGTTTAAGTTTTGTAATGTTTGAAACCATCTTATTTTCAATTC
>Ga0256826_1000284_pt1 | contig 29319 bp, 28 predicted proteins | sample CV79metaG_FD_185975 | JGI IMG/M metagenome (GOLD analysis project Ga0256826, IMG submission 185975) | Hydrothermal vent microbial communities from East Pacific Rise, Pacific Ocean - CV79 | ecosystem: Environmental > Aquatic > Marine > Hydrothermal vents | place: Pacific Ocean: East Pacific Rise...
GGTTCATCAGCAACCATTACAACAATTGAATTTTTACTTACATTTATGATAGTTCCATTATAAACTCTGCAAAGTGAGTCAATATCGCTAAGAGTTTCAGAAACAGGAACTTTTACAAGAACCATCTCTTTTTCAATAAAATCATCGCTTTCAACAACTTTAGAAACTGGAATCAGTTTATTTAGCTGTTTCTCAATTTGATCAACAGTTTTTTTATTTCCGTAAGTTTCGATAGTGAGTCTTGAAAATTCTTCATTTGGAATTGGAGCAACTGTCAAAGATTCAATATTGTATCCGCGACCAGCAAAAAGACCTGAAATTCTTGATAAAACACTTGATTCATTTTGAACAATTACAGAAATTATATGTCGTTCTTGATTCATCTTTTCCCCTATTTCAACATCATATTATAAAGAGAAGCTCCAGCTGGAACCATCGGCATAACATTTTCGTCACGATAAACTTGAACATCAATCATCGCAACAATATTTTTCTCAACAGCATCTTTTAGAGCATTTTCAAACTCCTCCATTGTTGAAACTCGATAACCGATTCCACCAAAACTTTCAGCCAATTTGACAAAATTTGGTTGAGTTGAAAGATCTGTTTCAGAGATTCTATTATCATAAAAAAGAGTTTGCCATTGTCGAACCATTCCCAAATAGTTATTATTTAAAATAATATTGATTACAGGAATTTTATATTCAACCGCCGTCATCAATTCTTGAATATTCATCAAAATTGATCCATCGCCCGTAATATTTATTGAAACTCGATCAGGATCTCCAACTTTCACACCCATTGCTGATGGAAAACCGTAACCCATTGTTCCAAGTCCGCCAGAAGTATTAAATTGTCTTGCTCGTGAAAATGGATAAAATTGAGCTGACCACATCTGATGCTGACCAACATCGGTTGAGATATTTGCATTATTTCCTAACATCTCACCAATTTTTTCAACAACTTCTTGAGGCTTAATTACTCCATCAATTTTCTCATAACTTAGTGGGTGAAGTTTTTCATTTCTTGCGATTGTCTCTCTCCACTCTGAAAACTGTTCAGGTTCAATATCTGTTAAAAGAGGTAGCATGTCTGAAAGTACAAAATTAAGATCACCTAAAATTGGATAATCAACTTCAACTAATTTATCTATGGAACTTGGATCAATATCGATATGGATAACTTTAGCATTTTTTGCAAACTCTGAAAGTTTGCCCGTAACTCTATCATCAAACCTAGCTCCTAACGAAATCACTAAATCTGTTTCAGACATAGCAATATTTGCGGAATAACTTCCGTGCATTCCTAACATTGAAATTAGTAATGGATTTTCTGCACCCATAACTCCACGAGCCATTAAAGTTTCAACCGCAGGAATTCCAGTTGTTTTTGCAATTTGTCGAATAACTCCAGATGAACTAGAACTTATAACTCCACCGCCAATATATAGAAGAGGTCGTTTTGAATTTTTAATAGCTTCAACAGCTAATTTGATAGATTCAATATCCCCTTTTGTTACAGGTTTGTAGGTTGGAATATCTACAAAATCTGGATATTCAAAATCAGAAATTTGTGCAGTTATATCTTTTGGAATATCGATATGAACTGGACCTGGTCTGCCACTTCTCGCAATATGAAAAGCCTCTTTAAAAACTTTTGGGAGGTCTTTTGCATCAGTTACAAGATAGTTATGTTTTGTACAAGCTCGACTTATTCCAACCGCATCAATTTCTTGAAATCCATCAGTTCCAATTAAGCTCATTGGAACTTGTCCAGAAATTACAACCATCGGAGTTGAATCTGTATAAGCATTTGCTAAGCCTGTTATCGCATTTGTAAAACCCGGACCACTTGTTACAATCGCAACTCCAACTTCACCTGTGATTTTTGCAAATCCCTCTGCTGAATGAACAGAAGCTTGTTCATGTCTTGAGAGAATATGCTTAATATCTTTCTGTTTATAAATCTCATCATAAACATTCATTATTGCTCCACCGGGATAACCGAACACAGTTTTTACACCCTCTTTTTTTAGAGCTTCGATTACCATTCTTGCACCACTTATCTGCATATAACCTCCTTTATAAAAATCTGTAATAAATAATTTAGATTCTATCAAATTTTATTGAAAAACTTCCAACATAATCTAGTTAAATATTTATTTCAAACTTCATAATTTTTGGAGTATAAAACATTATGATTTACATAGAATATTCTTTAGGTTTTTTCGATTAGAATATAATTCTGATAAGTTAAAAAGCAAGGAAGAATAGTTGGGAATTTATAGAGTTGTAATTAAGTCAAAAGATGAAAAGGGATTAGTTTATAAAATATCAAAACTGTTTTCAGATATGGATCTTAATATAATATCAAACAGTGAATTTGTAAGCAAAGATTACTCTCTCTTTTTTATGAGAAGTGAAATTTTAGGGGACACATTAGATATAGAATATTTAAAAACTAATCTCAAAAAAATTGTTCCTCAAGGTGCAGATATTAAAATTGTCGATACATCAAAAAGAAAAAAGATAGTTATTTTAGTTACAAAAGAGATCCATTGTTTAGGTGACATTTTAATGCGGAGTGTTGCTGGAGAGTTAGATGCTGATATTGTTGAAATTATTGGAAACTATGCTCAACTTGAGGATATTGTAACAAGGCTTTCAATTCCATTTACAACTATATCTCATGATGGTTTAAATCGAGAGGATCATTCAGCAAAAATTTTAGCTAGATTAAATAAGTTAGATTTCGATTATATTGTATTAGCAAAATATATGAGAATATTACCGCCATCATTTGTGACAAATTTTAAAAATAAAATTATAAATATTCACCACTCATTTCTTCCAGCTTTTATAGGAGCGAACCCATATAAACAAGCATACGATCGAGGTGTAAAAATTATAGGAGCTACCGCTCATTTTGTAACTAATGATTTAGACGAGGGTCCGATTATTGAACAGGGTGTTACAGATATTGATCACACTTACGGTTGGAAAGATATGCAAAGAGCAGGACGAGATGTGGAAAAAATTGTTCTCTCTAAAGCTTTAAAACTTGTACTTGAGGATAGGGTTTTTATCTTTAAAAATAGAACTGTTATTTTTTAAAGTTTGATTTAGATAAAATATTTAAAAAGGAAAAATTTGAATTTCGAAAATAATGACATAAACTCTCTACGAAATGAGTTTGAAAATTTTGTTGCTGAAAAATGTTCAACAGAGGATTGTAGTGTTGATGGAGAGGAGATTCCATCAGACGAGTTACCATATTTTACAGATGAACTCTCTCAAAAACTTCTAGCTCCCGCTATATCTGGAGTGAATCTTTCTAAAATTGATCTAAAACGAATTAGTGATATTTTAGAGGATAGTATCGCTATTCAGGAACGAAAGAGAATGTTAAAAGCTCTTCTTCGGCACAAACAGAGAAAATCTGAACTAAAATTACTTTTTGATAATATGGTACCTCATCTAAATGGACGAATTTTAATCTATCGAGAGATTGCGAAAAGTTATCCATCGTCAGCATCTATTTTTAATGGATATATCTTAAAAGCTGAAAATATGAAACGGACTTTTATTAGAATTGTTGAAGATTTTGAAGATATGAATCCTGAAGCTGATCCTATCTATTTTGATAATTAATTAAAGGATAATTAAATGAGTTGTATTTTTTGTAAAATTATAGATAAAGAGATTCCATCTGATACTCTTTTTGAAGATGAAAACTTTGTAGCTTTTCATGATATTAACCCAAAAGCCCCTGTTCATATTTTAGTCATTCCTAAAAAACACTACCAAAGTTTTCAGGATATGCCATCTGATTTAATGGCAAAAATGACCACTTTTATTCAAAGACTTTCGCTGAAACTAGGGGTTGATAAAAGCGGTTATAGACTAATTACAAATATTGGTGAAAATGGTGGGCAAGAAGTTCCCCATATCCATTTCCATCTTTTAGGTGGAGCAAAATTGAAATGGGAACATTTCACTGATGCTGATCCTAAAAACATGTTTTAAAATCTTTTATTAGTTTTTATAACTCTTAAATTATCGGAACAGTCCGATAATTTAGGTATTAATTTCAATGCCATACTCTCTATAAGGGACCGACCAAATAGTGAATAAAAACTAAAGAGAGTCTCTCTCTATGTGTCAAGCACGGAAGATGACACGGATCTTTCCAAATTTAGTCAGAGTTTCCCTCTATCAATAATTAAAGGTTAAAAATGGACGATGAATTAAAAGTAGGTGATGTATTTGCAGAAAAAGCAAATAATATGTCTATGTCTGAAAAAGTTGCAATTATGCTTCTTCAACTTAACGATAGTATAAGTGCTACTCTTTTTTCAAATATGAAAATTGAGCCGATAACTGAAATCTCAAAACATATAGCTGAATCTCAATCCGTTGAAAAAGGGTTAGCAACAGCTGTTCTTCATGAATTTTTAACCATTTTTAAATCTAACCAATATATAAATAATGGCGGTATGGAATATGCTAGAGAACTACTTCATAAAACTCTTGATCCAGATGAAGCTAAAGCTATTATCGATAAACTTTCAAAAAATATCAATGGAAATGCAAACTTTGGTTATATAACTAAGATTAAACCGCAACAATTAGCTGACTTTATTGTTAATGAGCACCCTCAAACAATCGCTTTAATTTTAGCTCACATGGATCCTGCTGCTGCTGCTGAAACTCTCTCTCTTTTTCCTGATGAATTAATGTCAGAAGTCTCTATGAGAATGGCAAATCTTGGAGATATTTCACCATCAATTATCAAAAGAGTTTCAACGGTTCTTGAAAGCAAACTAGAATCTCTCGCATCTTATAAAGTTGAAGTTGGTGGTCCTCGAGCTGTTGCTGATATATTTAATAGACTTGGTACAAAAACTTCAAAATCTACTCTTGGTCAGATTGAAGAGAAAGATGAAGAGTTAGCATCTTCAATTAAAGAGATGATGTTCACATTTGATGATATTGAACAACTTGATACTTTTGCTATGAGAGAAATTTTAAAAGAGGTGAATCAGGAGGAGTTAATGATGGCTCTAAAAGGTGGTTCGGAAGATCTAAAAGAGAAAATTTTAGCAAATATGTCTGCTAGAGCAAGAGTTGCATTTGAGGAGGAGCTTGGATTTATCGGAGCTGTTAAAGTTAAAGATGTTGAAACTGCACAGAGAAAAGTTGTTGATATGGTTCAAAAACTTGTTGATACAGGCAAAATCCAACTTGCAGATAATGATGAGATGATAGATTAAAACTATTTTTAAATTGAAAAGAGAAGATGGAAAATAATAAAAAACTTAAAATAGTAACAACAACAGTTAGAGATTTCTTAACTTCTCCTAAAGATTTTATCTCAAAAATAATATCTGAAAATTTGGCTCGATTAGTAATTACTTTAAATAATCAAAGTTTTTATCTCTCAACAAAAGAGATGTATGAACTATTTGTAAAATTAGAAGTTCGCAAAGAGAGAGCTATATTTGAGAAAAAATATAGAGAGTTAAAGGAAAGTTTCCGTAAAGTTAAAGAAGATGTTGATTTGACTCGGCTTACAAAATTTGAACAAACTTTAATTCAACTTGAGGAAAAATTTCACCTTTTCGATGGTTTAACACATGGCGAACTTCTAGCTGTTGTTAAAAATATTAGAGTTTTTAAGATGCAAAAAGATGAGAAAGTATTTCTAAATGGGAACACTACAAAAGAGATATTTTTTTTGATTGATGGTGAGATTAATATTGTAATTAGCGAAAATATAGTTGCTACTCTTCCCAAGCGAACTTTTTTTGGAGAGATGGCTTATATTACTGATAAACCTAGAAATGCAACAGCTATGATCAAGTCACCTATTGCAATTATGCTATCTTTTAATATTAAAGATAATGTTAATAAATATCAAACTGAAGCTTTTATGAAACTCTATAAAAATATCAACTCAATGCTTGTTGGAAAAATTGAGGGAATGAATAAAAGAGCATGTCAATAATCTTTCATTATCAGGCTTGGGGACTACTAAATAGAAAATAAATATTAAAATGGCTTCCGTGTTAAACACGAAGATGACAATATCTCTAATTATCAGGCTTGACCCTGATAATCTATATTTAGTCAGTCCCCCAATAATAAATTTTAAAGCTCTAGTAATTTCTTGACTTTTAATTTTTTTTTCTATATAATTCCGCTACTTAAAGTCAAGGTAGCTCAGCTGGTTAGAGCACTGGTCTCATAAGCCGGGGGTCGGGGGTTCAAGTCCCCCTCTTGACACCATAACAACTTCAAACTACATATCAAACTTTTTTCAAAAGGAAAATTTATGACTACAAAAGATAGTAACGGAAACGAGCTAACAAATGGTGATTCAGTTAAAACTATTAAAGATTTAAAAGTTAAAGGAATGTCTAAAACTTTAAAAAGAGGTGAAACTATTAAAAATATCAAATTAACATCTAACGAATCTGAAGTTGAGTGTAGAATTGGAAAATCTACTATTGTCTTAAAAACTCAATTTCTTAAAAAATCGTAAGCTTTTAAAATATGGATAGCAAACAAGATGAAGAACCTAAACTAAAAAAGATAGTTGAGGGAGCAGACTCTCTCTCTTTAGGAATTTCAATAGTTGTTGCAATTCTGCTTGGAGTTGGTTTAGGACTTTGGCTTAAATCGATATTTGATTCTGCAATTTTTTTATGGATAGGTGTATTTTTAGGAGTGTCAGCTTCAATTTTGAATATTTATAAAGCTTATAAAAAAGAGTTATTGGCATTTGAAAAGATAGCGGAAAATCCTCGTTATAAAATTCAGCAAGAGAAAAATTTAGATGATTAGTCTTTTGGTTGCTTTCGGAACTACTTTTTTAATTCTGTTTGCATCAAGAATAAGTTATAAAAACTATGTTAAGAGAGAGAGTAATAACTTCTCATCTCTTGAAGATAGAGATCTGATTGATAAAATTTACGATCCATATGATCTATATTCTGATGAGATTGAAACTGGAATGAGCGAAGAGGAACAGCTAAAAGAGAATAAAAAGCATATTGGAATTATTAAACAGAAAAAAGAGATATTTAAAACCGTTCCAGCATATTTTTCTATTTTTCGAGTTTTTTCATATATTTTACTTGTTTTAGGATTTATATCTTTAAAAGATAATGGAATTTTAGAGATCGGCTATTACCTAACTGGTGTAACTATCGCTATAATTTTAATGGTTTTAACCAATAAACTAAAAGATATTTAAACTTTTTATGATTTAGATCTTCGTGTTAAGCACGAAGATAACAGAATAATTTACATCTTTTTAATATTAAAATTTATCTAAAAGTTATAGATATATGAGATAAAAAATTCCCGTCCATCTCTTTTTAATCCATCTTTTTCAACAGTTGTAAAACTTTCATAAAATATTTTTTCATTAAATAGATTCTTAATATATAGTTTTAAAGTTGATGAACTATCCAATTTATAGATTATGGTTTCATCAACTTTAAGATAGTCATTAATATATATTTCATTTTTATCTATCTCATCAACATATAAAAAGTTTGTATAAAAAGATAATTTTGAAGATATATTGGCAAACAAACCAATTTTTGATAAATATCTATGATAACTATCCGTGCTTACATAACCATAATTAAGATTTAAATTGTAATTTTGGTGAAATCTATAATTTAGATTCAGTTCAAATCCACGATTTTCTGTTTCAGCTTGACGATTTTGAAACTTTTTCCTATACTCTTCAACCTCATCTTCGTGGATAATATCACTATCTACTGTTATAACATCTTCAACAGAATGGCTTTTGTCCTCATTTTCAATTATATTAGTTTGAAAAAAAATAGTTTCAATAGTTTTTTGACTTAAATATCTAAAAATATTAACCTCAAAAAGAAAATCTGTCACTAAATTTTCATAGATAAATGATAGTTCTAAACCATTTAATTTTTCAATTTCTAAAGATGTTTCGCTATCTTCTCTCCAAGATGGCAATCTATAAGCTTGATTATAAACTCCTTTAATTCGAGCTAAATCTGAAAAGCGGTAAATTGAACCAATTTGAAAACTTTTTTCATCTCCATAATTTGAGTAACTATCCAATCGACCACTAAAAGCTATATCTAAATTTTGATTTAGAGAGTATAAATTTTGAAAATAGATGGTAAAAACTTCCTCATTTTCATTATCTACAAAATTACCGTTATCGCTATATCTATATATTGAACTAGATTTTTCATATTTTTGAACCTCATCTTTCTGAAATTTATAATCATTATCCAAAGATTCCCACTTTTCATATTTCAGACCGAGAGAAAGATAGTTGTTTGCAAATTTATTAAAATTAAATTTAGATTCAAGGAATTTTAGACAATCTGTATATTCAATTTTTTTACTTTTTGAACTTTCAATATTTACTGATTTAAAATAGTATGTTTGAAAAGATGAACTATTTGTAAATAGGTTTCTACCTAAAGATATTTCAAAATCACCAATTTCAAAATCATTTTTATAAGATAATTTTGAAAGAAAAGACTCCTTTTTTTGATAACCTTTATCACTCTCAATAATTTCAGATTCACCGAAAAAATTTCCTGTTTTATCAAATTTATATCTTGAACTAAATGAGAAATTACCAAAGATGAGGTTTAAACCTAAACCGTAACTTTCAATATTTTCATCTGAATTTTCACCTCTGCTTAATTCACCATTTGAACTATTAAAACTATTATCTGAATAGCTAAAACCATCAAAATATGTTTCTAATTTTCCAAATCTAGTTGAAATATTAAATCCAGTAACTCTATTTTTTGAACTTCCAACTTTTAGAAAAACAGAGTTTTCAGAATCTCTATCTCCAATTTTTGTAACAACAGAGATAGCTCCAGCATAAGCTCCATTTCCATAAATTGATGAGTTTGCCCCTCGAAAAACCTCAATTCTTTCAATTAATTCAATAGGCAAATTTAGATAAAAATGTGCTGAACCAGTTGTTAATTCATTAACGGGAACTCCATCAATAAATATTTTTACCTTGTCAAAACGAGACATATTTGGAGTTTTGTAACCTCTAATTATAAGATAATCCCAACCGATTGAAGATATTGAAGTTTCAACATTTGGAAGAGATGAAAGGGCTTCAACTAAAGTTCTAGCACCAATTCTATCAAAATCATCTTTTTGAAGAAGTGTAATTGTTGAGGGCATATCTTTTAAATTAAGCTTTTTATCTCTTACAATTTTATCAGCTTCCTCTAGTAACATATCAAACTCATTTGAAATGAGAAGTATTGGAAATATAAGTAAAAAATATTTAAACATCAAACTCTCCTGTTGGTAGAATAATTTTAAATTTAGCTCCTGTTTTAGAGTTAGAAACCTCAATATCTCCACCCATATTTTTAATAATTGATTTTGACATATACAAACCGATTCCTGTACCTTTGCCCTGTTCTTTGGTTGTGAAATATGGTTCAAAAATTCTATCTATATCTTTTTTAGGAACTCCTCCACCTGTATCAGATATTGAAATTTGAATTGAACTTTTTAATTTCTTTAATCTAAAAAAGATTATTTTCTCATCTGAATTTAACAAAACATCTTTTGAATTCGAGATTATATTTAATATTACCTGTTCAAATTCATTTTTAAAACCTTTGAAATATATATCAGGAAATTCCAATTTTTTAATCTGAATTGAGCTATTATCGAAAGATGCCTGAAGAAGTTTGATTGCCTCCTCAATTGATCTATTTATTGAAAATTCGGTTTTCTCTTTATTAGGATTGAAAAATTCTCGGAAATCATCAATAGTTTCAGACATCTTATCAACTAACTTTTCACTCTCATTTAATCGATGTTCAATAAAAGCTTCATCAATTTTACCTCTGTAAAAAGCGATTTCAAATGATTGAATTAAGAGAGATATTTCATTTAAAGGCTGTCTCCATTGATGTGCAATATTTCCTATCATCTCACCCATCTGGGCAAGTCGTGCTTGTTGAAACATAACTCTATCCTTTTCTCGACTCGCAATAATCTCTTTTTGAACTTTTTGGAGAAGCTCTTTCACACCTTTTAAAATATATTTTCGTTCATCATTTGTTTCAATCTGATTAAGTTCAATTGGTTTAAAATCTGTAAAATTTATCTCTTGTAATTTTGTGGAAAGAGTTTCAAAAAACGAGATTATTCGCCAAATTGAGAGAAAAAAAAGAGATGAAAATATAAGTAAAGCTATAAAAAGTGAAAGGGTAAAAGTTCGATATATCTCAACTCTTTCAAGATATTGTTCAGCAGAATATAGAAGAGTAATCTTAAAACTATCTATATAAAAGTTGTAAATAAAAAATGATACCTCATCATCTACTAAATATATCTCATTTTGATTTTTTAATAATTTTATATCAAAATCACTTTTTTGAAATTTAACCTCACCATTTTTTGAGACGGCAATTCCTAAAACACTTTTTAAAGATGTGACTCGATTTAAAATATCATTCATTCCATCACTATCATCAAAAGATAGCATTATCTCAATATCACTTTTAAAAAGTTCGCCAATCTCTTTTATCTGAACTTCGCTATTTTTTAAAAGAAGAGGGTTATTTATAAATCGATGATAGAGATAAAATGTGGAAAAAATTGCAATAGAGAGAACTAAAACCATCATACCTATTTTATAGGATATTGGAACATATATTCTATTCTTCATAAATAAATGATACCTTTAAAAGAGTTGATGAAAATGATATATTTGATTCTTTTATAATTTTTCGATTTAGAATAGGTCTAACTCTTCTTTTGTTTAAAATACTAACGGTAACTCCATATTGCAGAAGTGACGGAGAGTCAGAAAATGTGATGAGGTTTCTCTTTTTGGCAAAATTAACAACATATTTTAGATATGTTTTATCTAAGTTAAATATATATATTGCAGTTGTATTTTTTAAATTTTGTAGAATAAGGTGTTGAGGAATCAACTCAATTAAAACAGAATATTTCTGCTGAATTAATTTTTTTAGCTTTTTTGCTCTCTTTTTAAAACTATTTTGATAAAGAATTGAGATTTTTATCTGTTTTTCAACAAGCTTTTTATTCACTTTTAAATCATATTTAACTATTGCAGGAAATATTTTTGCATCTATCTCAATCTCTGATGCTATGGCAAATAGAGAGAAAAGAAAGATAATCACTATTTTTCTCATTTGATGCAATTATAGAATATTTTTAATAACTCTAAATTTAAATAAAAATTAGCTAAAATTCTTATTATAATTTTAAATATAATTTTAATGGAGTTAAAATAGTGAAAATATTTAATTTTTTGAAAACTGGTAGTAAGCCCAAAGATGAAGAGTCCGAAGATTTTAAAAGAAAAACATTAGTTAAGCTATGGAAACCTAGACCGGTTGATATTGAGAAGTTTTTTCCTGGTGATGAAATCATTGTTTCTAAAACAGATACTAGAGGAAATATAACTTATGGAAATAAATTGTTTATTCAAATGGCAGGTTATAAAGAGTATGAGATGCTTGGACAACCTCATAGTATAATTAGACATCCTGATATGCCTCAATTAATTTTTCAAGCTTTATGGAACACAATTTCGCAAGGAAAAGAGATTAATGCTTATGTGATTAATCTATCTAAAGATGGTAAATATTATTGGGTTTTTGCAAATGTAACCCCATCTTTTGATGAAAATTTAAAAATAATTGGGTATCACTCTGTAAGAAGGAAACCTAATCCAAAAGCGATAGATATAATTGCTCCTTTTTATAAAGAGTTAAGAAAAGCTGAAGCGGTTGGAGGAGTTCATGAAAGTGAAAAGGAGTTGGTAAAACTTTTAAACAATATGAAAATGGGTTATGAAGAACTTGTCTTACATCTTCAATATAAAATATAATTTTTTTTTCAGAAATTTTTGGTTTAAAATAATATATAATTATCAAAACAACAAATCAAAAGGTTTCTAAAATGAATATTTTAAAGCTTTGGAATAAAGCAAGACTCAAGAAAAAATTACGAAAACCTAGACCTATTGATAGAGAACACCTTTTTAGTCAAGGTGAAATTTTAGTATCTAAAACAGATACTAGAGGAAATATAACTTATGCCAACGAAAAGTTTTTATCACTCGCTGGATATACTCAATTTGAACTTTTAGGAATGCCTCACAGTATTACAAGACATCCAAAAATGCCAAAATTAATTTTTAAATTTCTTTGGAACGAATTACATGCAGGTAAAGAGATAAATGCTTATGTTATAAATCTTTCAAAAGATGGTGGTTATTATTGGGTTTTTGCAAATGTGACTCCATCTTTTGATAATGCGAATAATATTATTGGATTTCACTCAACAAGAAGACGACCAAATAGGAAAGCATTAGATATTATAAAACCTCTTTATGACAATTTAAGAAAACATGAAATTGTCGGAGGAATGCATGAGAGTGAAAAACTATTAACACAATTTTTAGAAAAAAAAGGAGTAGGTTACGATGAATTTATCTTCAATGTCCAATACAGCTAAAGTTAATGTAGCTCATATAATTGTTGTATCAATAGGAGCTTTTTCTCTATATATGATACAAGGTTCAAATCCATTAGCACTTTTATTTAGTTCATTTAATATATTTGTAGCACTTTTAGGGTTCTACTTTATTAGAAAAGAGAATAATGCTATTATAAATACAGGTAAAGTTTTAGAGGAAGCTGTAACAGGAAATTTCGAAGTTAGAGATATAAATGAGAAACTTAATGGACCATTAGGAGATCTCGCTTGGAATGTAAATAATTTTCTTGATCAAGTTGAAAGTTTTATTAGAGAGATTAATACTTCAATAGATTATGCTGGGAAACAGATATATTTCAGAAAAGTTCAGATAACAGGTTTAAATAGTGCATTAGCAAGAGCTGGTTCATATCTGAATAAATCTATTGACTATATGGAATCTGATCGTAAAAATGATGCTGAAACCTCATTTATTACTAATTTAAGTAATGTTTCAAGTGGTGGAGCAAAATTTATTGAAAACTTTACAACTATTCAAACTCAATTAGCTGAAACTACTGTTGAAATTTTTCAACTTGGAGCTGATTCAAAAAGTATGGTTACCGATTCAGCAAAAAATATGGAAGTAATCATAAATATTTCAGGTGAGCTTGAGGAGTTAATTGGTTATATTCAGGAAAATGATGGAACTGTTGAAAGTTTAGTTCAAAAAGCTGTTGATATTGATTCAGTTGTAAAATTGATTAAAGATGTTGCTGAACAAACTAACCTTTTAGCACTTAATGCTGCTGTTGAAGCTGCTAGAGCTGGTGAGCATGGTCGAGGTTTTGCAGTTGTTGCAGATGAGGTTAGAAAATTAGCTGAAAAAACTCAAAAAGCTACTCAAGAGATCTCTATCTCAATTCAGACTCTTCAACAGGAAACAAGTAGAATTCAATCAACTTCTGAAAAAATGACAAGAGTTGCTGAACTTTCATCTCATGAGATTGAGATATTCAGAGAAAGACTTCTTGATTTTGATGGAAAAACAAATAATATTCTTAAAGAAACTATTGAGATGGAAAATAAAGTTTTTGTAATTCTTGCAAAAATTGACCATATCCTATTTAAAAGATCTGCATTTGACTCTATTTCAGATAAAAATACTCATACTCACTTTGACAATCACCAGATGTGTCGTCTTGGAAAATGGTATGCAGGTGATGGAATGGTTAGATTTGGAGAGCTAGAATCATTTAAACTTATTATCCAACCTCATAAAATTGTTCATGACAATGTTATTGAGGCGATGACTTTAATGAAACAGGCTGAAATTCGTGGAGATGGTTTAGATTCTGAAGAGCGACAATATATTATTGATAAATTTAAAGAAGTTGAAAATGCTAGTGAAAATCTATTTATACTTCTTGATAGAACTCTTCTTGAAGCTGATGAAGATGAATTACAAGATGAAGCAGATAAAAATACTAAAATAGAAAATGCAAAGATTGATAAAGCTAAAAAAAGACGAGCAAAAGAGAGAGCTATCGAAGAAGAAGAAGCTAATGTAAATAGTTCTGATGAAACAGAATAATTGTGCTGAAAATCTCTTTTTTTAAATCGTGATAAAAAAAGAATCGATCAATGCTTTAGTTGAATCTACAAATATTATAGATATAGTTTCTAGCTATATAGATTTAAAAAAGAGTGGTTCAACTTATAAAGCTCGTTGTCCTTTCCATAATGAGAAAACTCCATCATTTTCCGTTTCTGAACCAAAACAGATATTTCACTGTTTTGGTTGCGGAGTTGGAGGAAATAGCCTCACTTTTATTAGAGATATTGAAAATATCTCTTTTGTCGAAGCCGTTGAAAATTTAGCTGAAAGATCTGGTTTTCAACTTGAATATGAGAAAAATAGTGAATTCAGACAATCTAATAAATTGCCAATTCTTCAAACTATCAATAGTTGGTTTGAAGATAATCTACAAAAAAATAGAGAGAGTTTGCAATACCTCATCTCCCGAGGATTAAAACATTCAACTATCCAAAAATTTCAATTAGGCTATGCCCCATCATCTTATGAGATATTAAAATTTTTTCAAAATGAGCATATTAATTTTAAAGAGGCTGAAGATTTAGGAGTTGTTGCCTTAAATAGTGATGGTAGAAACTATTATAGCCGTTTCACTAAAAGAGTTATGTTTCCAATTTTTTCTCAAAATAATAAAATTATAGCTTTTGGCGGACGAACTTTAGGTGATCACCCTGCGAAATATATCAACTCTCCTGCAACTCCATATTTTAATAAATCAAAAACCCTTTACGGTTATAATTTTGCAAAGAAATCTATCTATAAAACTGAAAAAGTACATATTGTTGAGGGGTACCTTGATGTTATTATGTTACATCAAGCAGGAGTTGAAAATGTTGTTGCTCCATTAGGAACTGCTTTAACTAAAGAGCATATTCATATTTTAAAAAAAGGTAAAATCTCTATTAATCTAGCTTTTGATGGAGATAAAGCTGGAGTTGATGCAACAATTCGAGCATTAGATATTTTAATGCCTCTTGGAATTAATAGTTCAGTTACAGTTTTTGAAAATGGTTTTGATCCCGCAGATTTAGTTAAAGATGGAAAAAATGAGATTTTGAAATCTATCTTAGATAATCCTCAAGATTCTGTGAAGTTTTATCTTCAGCAAATAGCCTCAAAATATGATCTCAAAAATCCTTATGAAAAAGATAAAGCATTTTCAGAGGCTAAACAACTTATCTCAAAAATTCCAAAAATTATTGGTAATGAGTATATTAGCTATTTAGCAGATATTTTTTCAATTCAAAACCCTGAAACAGTTTTCCAATATGAAAAGATTAAATCAAATGAAAATGTAAATTTTAATAGAAATTTACAACAAAATATATCTGGATTAGCTGAACTTTCAATTATTCGTTCAATAATAGATAATCCATCTTATCTAATAACTTTCTTAAATGAGTTAGATGAAAATGATTTTCAAGCCTATAAAAATGAGTTTCAGATTTTGGCAAAAGGTGATTTGAATAATAGTAGTTTGCAGAAACTAGCAATTATGGATTGCAAATCAATAGATAGTATTGAAGAGTTGCAAATTGAGATTATTAACTATAAAATCAAGAAAGTTTCAAAAGATATAGCTAAAATTAAAAGTAGTTCTATGCCATTTAAAGATAAAGTTTTTAAAATGAGAAGTTTGCAAAACTCTCTAATTAGTATGAAAAAACAACAAACAAACCTATTGAAAATCTCAATATAGATATTTTTTCTCAAAATATATTTTTATACAACTTATCGGGCTTGACCCCCGATAGTCTATATCTTAATATCCACAAATTTTATTTTCTCTCTTTAGATCCATTATCCTCATATGTTTGACTTTCTGATATTTATTAACTTATTTTCAAACAGAAAATATAAAATATATCAAGTTTTTTAGTTGAATTTGATGTTAAATTACATTTAACAGCAAGTTTAAGTTTGCCAAAGAAGAATAATTTCTAAAGTTAAAGAGTTAATCTGGTTTGAAGATATAAACTCTCTAATTTTTGTGTTGGAAACAAAATTATCTCCTCCAGAAACTCCACTTCTTTTTATATATTTCAAAATTTCAAGAGAGTTTTCAAACTGAATTTCTTTATTAAGAATCTCATATTTGTAATTTCTACAACTATTTAAAATATCGTTTTTTGAGATAATTGGAGAGTTAATTTTAAAATATTTATGAAGTTCTGTAAAAGTTTTATTTGTAAAAATTGCTAAATACCTATCTATCTTTAAATTTGCGATATTGTCAAAAAGCTGTTTAATGTCTTGACTCCATTGCAAAGCAGAACTTGAAATTAGTAACTGGTAATTTTCATCGGCTATCTTTTTAAATAGATAATTATCATCAAAATCTGCTTTAAAAGTCTCAATATTAAAATCTTTTTTATGAAGTTTTAACATCTCATTTGAAAAATCCACAGCTAAAAATTTGTCAAACTCCCAACTAATATTATTAATAATAGCTCCATCTCCGCAACCAATATCTACAATTTTAAGATATTTTTTATCAATTTTATCGACTAAAATTTTTGCTATTTCTTGCTGAATAAAGCTATTTTTATTATAACTTTTTGAAGATTTAGAAAATGATTTTTGTATATTTTTCATTTTTTTCTATTTATTAAAGTTGAAATCATAAATATAATTAAAGCATTTAAAACGATAGATGCACCACTTGGAATCGATAAATAAAATGATAATATTAACCCAAATATTATTGAAAATACTGAAAATATAGTTGCAAAAGCGAGTGTTTGAAGAAATCCTCGTCGATATTGCAAAGCTGAAACAACAGGAATTACTATCAAAGCTCCAATTAAAAGTGAGCCAATAATGTGAATTGAAAATGCTATTAACAATGAAACAAGAGTTAAAAATAGGAAGTTTAAAGCTTTTACTTTTACCCCAGATACTTGAGCCACACTTTCGTCAAGAGTTAAATAGATAAACTCATAAAGGTAAAAAAGCATTATTGAGATAATTATAACTCCAGTTATTGCAATAACTATTAAGTCGATACTTTTAATTGCTAATATTGAACCGAATAGATAGGAGAGAAGTGAAGCATTAAAATTATCACTTAAACTTATCAATATAATTGAGATTGAGAGCGATCCAGAAAGAAATAGAGCTAAAAGAGAATCAGAATAAAAATTGAAATAACTTCTTAAATATTCGATTAACCAAGCTAAAAACAGAACAGTTATAACTGTGGTGAGAGTTGGTGAAACCCCAATTATTATCCCTGTTGCAACACCTAAAAGTGAGATGTGAGCTAAAGTATCAGCCAACATAGAATATCTTTTTAAAACAACAAAAATTCCTAAAAGTGGAGCAACTAAACCGATAATAATTCCAACTCCAAATGCTCTCTGCATAAACTCATATTGAAAAATTTCTAACAACTATTTTATATCCATTTCAAATTTTATTTTATACAAACTCTATTTCTTCCCTCTTTTTTTGCTTGATAAAGGGCATCATCACATCTTTTGAACATCGTATCTAAACTATCTTCATCTGAAAATTGAGTAACTCCAAAACTAGCAGTAATTCCTCCTGCTGTTTTATGAGACAGATTTGCAACTCCAATCCGTAACTTATCACAAATTAGATTTGCATCTTCAGACAAAGTATCAGGAAAAAGAATTACAAACTCCTCCCCACCCCATCTTGCAAATGTATCAGTCTCTCGTATATTTGTATTTAAGTATTTAGCCAACATTTTTAAAACCTCATCGCCGATTAGATGACCAAAATTATCATTGAAATTTTTAAAATGATCAATATCTATAATTGCTAAACATAAACCTCGACCATATCTTTTTTCACGAATCAACTCTTTATTAGTAACCTCATCAAACTTATTTCTGTTATAAACACCAGTTAAATTATCGATATATGCTTTTTTATGAATCAAAATTTCTTTCTCTTTAATTTCAGTTATATCAGTTAAAATAATTAAGTAATAACTATGTTTAGTAGATTCAGTTCTAGTAATATCTATATTAAAAATTTTAACTTTATTGTATGTATTCAATATTGATATATCTCTTTTTTCAACTGAAAGTCGCTGAAAATGTTCTGAAAAATCTTTGATATTTCTCAAATTATGCTTAGCAAGATAATCATTGATATGAACCAAAAGATTTAAAAGAGTTATATTTTTTGTATAAACATCTTGATCTTCAATTTTAAAAAAATCTCTAAACTGCTTATTTGAAAAAATGACATGTTTAAAATCTGTAATAAACATTATTGAGCTTGTAGAATTTAAAATATCATTTAAAAGTTTATGACTCTGTTTCACTTTATATTGTGAATCAAGCTGTTTGTAAATTAGAAAAGATACTATCAACATAAATGAAAATAGAATAATTCGAATTATAAAATTTCCAGCTAAAGTTTTATAGATAAAAATATTTTTTTCATACGAGACTATCCAACCCAATCTTTTATTACTTGCAAAATCTTTAATAGGTATAAAAGATATTATCTCGGTGTAATCATAATTTTCTAAAATATATAGAGAGAATTTTTCACCCTTTTCCATATTTTTGTAGATTCTATCTTTTACACTTTCAAGCTTTTTATAGTTATCGATTATACATCTCTTTTTTGTATGTTCAGAACTTAAGGTTAGCATAAAATTACTATTTTCACTACTTTCAACATAGTTAGATATAAAATTATCTCTTTTCCAAACTTTAGCGTCAAAAATATCTTTATTAACTAAAAAATGAGTATGAATCTTACTGATATTAGTTAGATATTTCTGAAGAGTATCACTAGCAAATGAGATCTCCATTGCACCTAAATATAAACCATTATTATTAAATATTGGATAAACATTTCTAAAACCGTGGGCAACTTTTCCTTGAACAAAACCGCTGATAGGTTCTTTAGTTTTATTTGTATAAGCAAAATCTAAACGAACTGTACTTAAATCATCTCCAAATTTATCTGGTTTATGCATTCTCAAAAATGAGTGATTATTTGGCAAAATAAAATGATATTGAAGAACATTCTCCTTTTTTAGAATCTCATATTTGCCTTTGAGTAGATTGTAAAGTTTATCTCGTAAAACTGCTTTTTCACTTTTTGAAGCAGTTTGTACTTTTGTTAGAATCTCTATTGTGGGATATGCTGTTATTGTTGCAATATATTGAGCATCAGAAATTAATTTTTGATGGTATAGTAAAACTTTAAAATGAGTCTCTAATTTGTTTAGATTTTCGGCTAAAGCAGTTTCAACTCTCTGTTTTTCATTTAAGGCAGTTGCAAAATAGATTGCGATATTAATTACTATAAATATAAGTATAGTTAATATTTTGGACTTATGTTTTATCAAATTTTTCTCTTATAAATATTAAATTAATTAAGATGAAATTTTATCATATTCTTAAAGTCTCAAACTATTATCTAAAATATCTTGATTATTTTTAATGAGAAGAGTTCCATCTTCTAAAAATTCACCAAAATCACCTTTTTTTAAAATAACTTTATCTCCTTTAAAAATTTTATCAGCAACTTTTTTATTTTGTAGATAGATCCAAGACCAATTTTCACTAAAGACTTTAGAAACAACTGCTGTTCCAATTTTATATGAGGTTATTTTTTCAATTTTTGAAAGATAACCATTTCGTTTTTTTAGTCCATAAATATTTAAGATTGAACCAAATTCTAAACCTCTATTTTTGCCAATATTTATTTTAAAAATCACCTCATCATCTCTATCTACTCTTTTTTCAATAATATATCCTCGAACAGTTGAAAAGAATCGTTCTAAACTATCAAAATCTGAAATTGGAATAATCTCCTCAATAAAATTATGTTTTCCATTCCATATTATAAACTTTCCAAAAAGTATATTTCTATTTTTAAAACTTCTATTTTCAGCTTTAATTTCAATATGAAAATCTATATTTTTATCATCTTTTTCAAAAATTTCTAAATTTTTAATGTCAAAAATTTTATCCCCAAATTGAATATCTCCACCTAAACTAACTCTATATTTTAAAAAATTTATCTCCGCTTTATCTGGAGATAGTTTCGAACTTTTTAATTCAACTTTCTCAAATGATTCAATTGAAAATATATTTGTAGTTGAACATGAAGAGAGTATTAAAACTAAAAAAGGTGCAAATAATCGCATCAAACCTCTATAAAACTGTAAAGAAGTTCAATTTCTTCTTTCCAAATTGAATCATCGATAGTTTCAAGAATTAGGGGAATCTCATCAATCCGCTTATCATTCATAATAAATTTAAAAGTATCTAAACCAATCTCACCTTTTCCAAGTGAATGATGTCTATCAACTCGACTCTCAAATTTTGCTTTTGAATCATTGATATGCATTCCCATTAAATATTTAAAACCAACAATATCATCAAATTTTTTCATTGTTTTCTGATATTCATCAAAAGTTCTAATATCGTAACCTGAACTAAAAAGATGACAAGTATCGATGCAGACTCCAACTCTACTTTTGTCTTCAACTTTATCGATGATATAAGCTAAATGCTCTAATCTATATCCTAGATTACTCCCTTGTCCAGCTGTATTTTCAATAACTAAAGATACATTCTTTGTTTTTTCAAGAGTGATATTTAAATTTTCAGCAACTAAATCTAGAGACTTTTCTTCTGAAATCTCTTTAAGATGACTGCCAGGGTGAAAGTTTAATCTGTCCAAACCTAAAAGATTACATCTCTCAACCTCATCAATAAATGCATTTAGAGATTTTTCCCGCTTCTCAATTTCAGGGTGTCCAAGGTTTATTAGATAACTATCGTGAGGTAGAATTTGATGGGGTTTGTAACCAAATTTTTCCATATTAAAAAGAAACTTATCGATAGTTTTAGAGTCAAGAGGTTTAGCTTCCCATCGTCTCTGATTTTTGGTAAAAAGTGCGAAAGCTTTTGCTCCAATTTTGTTTGCATTTATTGGTGAATTAAAGACTCCCCCACTGCTACTGACATGAGCTCCAATATATTTCATATTTTCCCTTTTTTAGCCAGTATTTTATCTTGTATTTTGAAAAAATATAATTTGAAAGTGGTAAAATTTTATAAAAAGGTTGATTATGAAAATTGTCGCTACATCACCATCGTTTTCAAAAAATATAAAATTACAAAAAGAGATTCTAAGTTATTTTCCAGATGCAAAATTAAATTTAGAGGGAAAAAGGTTTTCAAAAGAGCAATTAATTGAATTTATTGGAGATGCAGACGGTTTAATTGTTGGATTAGAGAATATTGATGATGAGGTTATTTCAAAATGTTCAAATTTGAAAATAGTTTCAAAATATGGAGTTGGCTTAAACAATATCACTTTTAAAAATAGAGATATAAAAATTGGTTGGGTTGGTGGAGTCAATCGACTATCTGTTGCTGAAATGGTGTTAGGTTATATGTTAATGTTATCTCGAAATCTTTATCAAACATCAAATCAACTTAAAAGTGGTATTTGGAATAAATCAGGAGGTTTCCAACTTTCAGGTAAAACTGTTGGAATTATTGGAGTAGGTTATATTGGAAAAGAGGTTATTCGACTTTTAAAACCATTTAATTGTAAAATCTTAGTGAATGATATTATTGAACAAACTGAATATTATAATTCCGTAAATGTTAAAGAGGTTGATTTTGAAACAGTTTTAAAAGAATCTGATTTCATAACAGTTCATACACCATTTGACAGTTCAACTAAAAATCTAATTAAAATGAGAGAGTTAGAAATGATGAAAAACAGCTCTTTTATTCTTAATTCAGCACGAGGTGGAATTATTAATGAAAATGACCTTAAAACTGCTATTCAGAATGGAGAAATATCTGGAGGTGCAATCGATTCATATATGACTGAACCTCCAGAAGATAAGGATTTAATTCAGATTCCTAACTTAATTACAACTCCACATATTGGTGGAAATTCTGCGGAAGCGATTGAGTTAATGGGAATGAGTGCGATTCAAAATTTAAAAGAGTTTTTTAGGATTGACTGAATATAGATTATCAGTAAGCCTGATAATGGAAAACATTTTCATCTTCCGTGTTTGACACGGAGATCTACTTTAATTTTTATCTTCTATTTGGTCAGTTCCAGTTGCTTATTACGGATATTAAACTCTAACTTAAAATCTATTTTTTTAACTCTTTAATAAATTGAATCTGCTTTGTTGATAGAAATTCAGAAATTTTTATATTTTCAATTGAAGAAGTAGTCATCTTAATATCTATATATGATTCTGCTCCCTCCTCAATATTTAGAATTTTCCCTTCAGCTTTAATTTTGAAAAGAGTATCTCTAACAGATATTTCAAAATTTAGTTTAAGTTTAGATTTATTTTTTATAGCTGAAATATCTTTTGTTACAACAGTTATTTCATCAAGAGAGAGTTCAACAATTTGAGCTAGATTTCCTGAAATTCTAATAGGAAGATCCTCTTCAATTAGAAGTTTTAGATTTTTATTTTCAATGAAGTCTGAATCTATAATCTCAAAATTTGAAAGAGTTGCCGAAAAATCTTTAGGGTCAATTTTTTCAACACCTGCCCGAATCGTTTTATTAAGAGTTTTACTGTAAAAATATGAAGCTTTCTCTTTATCAATAATTGAGAATTGAATATCTCTAATATTATGAAGTTCAAGATGATGTTCATTTAAAACTATATCTGAATCGTGAGAGATTAAAAGCCCCTTATATCTATTAAATATTCTAATAGTTTTAGCTTCTAGAAATTCTGAAAATAGCTCCTCTTTCCAAACATTAAAAGCTACACTTTTATTGATGTTGTAATATTCATTGTTTAGAGAATTCTCAATTCTAGTGATAAAATCTTCATCTCGTTCAATCCGTTTGAAACTTAAAATTACATTTTTAAGAGCATCTATCTCAATTCCTATCTCTTGTGTAATTTGAGTTGTTAAACGGCTTGTCAAGATTTCAGCTCCATTCCAACCTGTGTGAGGTAGAACCATACTAAATTTAGTATCATCATAAATCCAAAGAGAGTCAAATTCTCTGATTTTTGAAGAGAAATAATCTATAACTTGTTGAATATGAGTTTTATCTGTAAGTTGAAACATTACAACTACAAATGGATAACGATACCTTTTTGCTCTTCTAACTTCTTGAGTAATTGCAAGTTTAAAAGTATCAAAATCTCGAAATATATTTGGAGCATTTTTTAAAGTAGTTTCTTCAATATTTATATTCTTTATACTTTTTAAATTTTCAATGAACTTATCTTCATTAATAACTTTTCCAAAATCTGACATGTTTTCTAAACTAACATCTTGACGACTAATAAAAGTTGGTTCAATATTTAGAGTTTTTAAACTTGATAACTCTTCATCTTTTACAGAATATGAACTATCTATTAAAAACATTTCAACACTTTCAAAATTTAAAAACTGTAATCCATTTTTAAAGTTTGTTGAGAGAAAAAGATTTTCACCTACATCTGAAACTGCTTGAGCTATATTTGAGATATTCCTAAAATTATTGTGTATTAAAATTATATTTTTCAATTTATCAACCTATAATAAATATTTTTGTATCGATTTGCAATCTTATCTGATGAAAAATCATCGACTATTTTCAGACTATTTTCAGTAAAGTTATTTTTAACTCTATTATCTGAAAGCAATTCTACTATTTTATCTCTTAACTTTTGAGAATTCTTTGGTGGAATTAAAAACCCATTTCTACCATCTTGAATAATATCGACTATTCCACCAATTTTAGATGCAATAATTGGAACTTCTAAACTCATAACATCTAAAAGAGTTGAACCAAGTCCCTCATGATTTGATGGAAATATAAAAATATCAAAATTTTTAATATATTTTTGCGGTTCATCTAAAAATCCTAGAAATGAGATGTTTTTCATATTTTTAGCTCTATTTTTACACAATTCTAAATCTTTACCGTCTCCAATTAAAATAAAATGGATATTTTTTCTCTCTTTTTCAAATAGTTTTGCAGTTTCTAAAATTGTGCATTGCCCTTTATCTTCATCGACAACCGCTCCAATATGCCCAATAACTTTTTTATTTTTCAAAACAGCTAAATTTAACCATTCTGAATTTAGAATCTTTATAGAAGTTGAATCTGGAATAATATCTATTTTCAAATTAATATCAAGTTTTTGCAAATCATTTTTAATTGCAGATGATAATGAGATTATCGATTTAGCTTTTCGGTAAATTTCAAGATTAAAAAAGTTTTTTGATGGGGTAAATTGGACTCGCCGTGTGATGAGGTATGGAATTTTCAAAATTTTATATATAAAATATGATAACTGATTTGCTTTAGTTTCATGAGAGTGAATCAAGTCAAAACCTCTAAATTTCAAAATAGAGAAAATATAAGGTTTTCCAATTTCAACTATATTCAAATTTTTAATTTTACGAATATCAATATATCTTTTAAGAGATATATTCATCTTTCTATTTCGTACAAATAGAGTTTGAAAATACCCAAATTTTGAAAGTTCCTCAATTAATATAGCAGTTTGCTTTTCACCTCCTCTAAAACCTTTTGCTAAATTTATATGGGCAATTTTCAAACTGTATCTTTTTTAAATTTTAGAGTAAAAAGAGTTCCAGACTCTATATTTTCAACATCAATTTTTCCATTTAGTTTATGAACAATTCTTTGAACCATATATAAACCAATTCCCGTTCCTTTTCCAACTTTTTTTGTTGTAAAATTTAGATCAAAAATCCTATCCAATATATTTTCAGATACTCCTCCAGCATTATCTTGAACTTTACAATAGATAACCTCATCTTGTTTGAATAATTGAATATTAATTTTTCTATCTTTTACCCCTTTTTCTATAAAGGCATCTTTTGAATTATTTATCAAATTTATAAAAATATGTTCAAATTCAATCTTAGAACCAACAATTTTTATATCTTTTTCTATACTAATATTGACAATAATTTGAGCACTTTTTAAACTATCTTGAAGAAGCACTAAAGAGTTTTTAATAGTTTCAGAGATAGAAAATTCATTAATATCATGATTGGGTCTTAAAAATGCTCGAAACTCCTTTAAAGTCTCTAAAAGATGCTCAATTTGAAGATCTACTTTATGGGTAAAATTGTCTAAGTATGGTTGATTGACATCTCCATATTTAAAATCATCAGCTATCATCTTTGTATATAAAGATATTATTCCAATTGGTTGAGTCCATTGATGAGCGATAAAATCTATCATCTCTCCCATTGTTGCCATTTTAGATTGTTCTAAAATACGATTTTCAAGCTCCTCATTTATTGAGATAATTTTTCTAAATATCGCTAATTCACTCTCTGAAAGTTTCTGATTATGTTCTAAAATATCTAATCCATCTTTCAATAATTTTTCTTCACTATTCTGTTTCACAAATCAACCTTTTGAAATAGTTTCCTCTATCTTCATATGATTTAAATTGATCAAAACTTGCAGAAGATGGAGAAAGAGTTGCAATACTCTCTAAATTATGCTCTTTTGAAATATCTTGAACAGCTTTATCTATTGTTTTAGAGAGTTGGTAAGTAATTTTATATCTTTTAGATAGAATCTTTACCTTTTTTTGACTTTTACCAATTGCAAACAGTTTGATGTTCATAGTTTGGAATATCTTAAAAAGAGGATTCCAATTTGCTCCTTTATCTTCCCCTCCAATTATAAGAAAAATCCTTTGAGTTTTTGAAAATGAGTTAAGAAGAGAGATAGTTGAATCAGGATTTGTAGCTTTACTATCATTTATCCATATTCGCTTTAAACTATCTAAACATACTTCTTGTCGATGAAATGATTTTTTAAAACTATTTATCTTTTGATAATCAACCTCATCAAAAACTATTTTTGAAACTGTAAGAGATAGAAGTGCATCAAGTAGAAATCCACCTAAAAACTCTATTTTAGATATATCCAAATCAAACTGTTTTGCTAAATCTTCACTATCTTTATATGTAATAAGATAACCGTCAGTCTCAATATCTTTATATTTATAAGGAACAATTGCAACTTCACCCTCTTCAAGTTGTCGAATCGGTTTCAATTTACTATTTTCGTATTCCAAAAAAGTGCCGTGCCAAGAGATATGATCTTCAGTGATTGGCAAAAGAACATATATATTTGGTTTAGCTATTTTTGTGTAATGAAGAGTAAAAGAGCTAGTTTCAAGCACCCAAATTGAAGCCTCTTTTTTTAATTCACCAAGAGGTATCCCTATATTTCCACCACTTACAGCAAACCGATGATTTAAAAGATGGGTTACCATTTCAGTAGTTGTTGTTTTTCCATTTGTACCACTAATCCAAATTGAGAAAGGAAAGACTCCATTTTTATAAAAAAGATCATATTCGCTGATTATATTATCAGGAAATCTTTTAATAATTTGGTGGTTCGGTGGAATTGCAGGAGTTGGAATTATAGACTCATTTTTATCTATAATTTTTGGGAACTGTGAAAAATTGACAACAATATTATCATCGTAATTTTTGTCATCATAAATTTTATCAATATTAAAATATTTCGCTATCGCTTTTGTTGTTTTTCCATAACCTAAAAGAATCAATTCTATCCATTCAAATAATATTTACATAATTAAATTTTAGCACGAAAATAGCTAGTTTAGTTATTTGATATAAAATTATCGGGAGAACCCGATAAAAATATTTTTGAATTTGGAAAAGTTATTTTCTGCCAAAAAACTTATAGAAGAAATTTTGGATAATTCGTAAATTACCTCGAGATATAAATAGAGCACCTTTTGGAATATCTGTATTACTTGGAACAGTTGAACCTGCACCAATTATAATATCATCTCCAATATTTATTGGGGCAATTAGTTGAGAATCACTTCCAATAAATACATTTTTTCCAATTTTAGTTCTGTATTTCTTTTTTCCATCATAATTTGCAGTAATAACTCCTGCTCCAATATTTGTATTTACATCAATATCAGAATCACCTAAATATGATAAATGACCAGCTTTTACACCTTTGAGATTTGACTTTTTAACCTCTACAAAATTCCCAATTTTACTATCAATAATATTTGATTTTGGACGAATATGAGCCATAACACCGATAGTTGAATTTTCAATATTAGAATCTTCAATAACTGATCCAGCTTTAATAGTAGAATTAATAATTGTTGTTTCTCCAATTATAGTCACATTCTGTTCAACTTCACATTCACCAATAAATTTTACACTATTTTCAATATAAACTGTATCTGGAAGATGAATTGTAGTTCCATTTTTCATAAGTTCAATTTTTACTCTATTCAAAAATATATTTTCAGCATTTGAAAGATCAAATTTTGAATTAACACCTTTAAAACTATTTTCAGATACTAAAATTGACTTTACACTTTTTTGAGATTTTTTAGCAATCTCAATAATATCTGTGAGATAAAACTCATTTTGAGCATTATTATTTGAAAGTTTTGGAATAGTTGAAATGAGAAGTTTTGAATCGATAAGATATACACCAGCATTTACATATTTTACAGTTTTCTCATTTTCAGAAGCATCTTTTTCCTCTACAATTTTTAAAACTTCACCATCTGAAATAATAACTCTGCCATAACCAGTTGGATTTTCAAGTTGAATTGATGTCATCACAATATCAGAAGCAGTATTAATAATCTTGTTCAGATCTGATGAGGTCACCAAAGGCATATCACCATTCAAAATTAGAGTTTTTTCTGATTTGGGTTTGAAACCTATAACAGCTCCTCCAGTTCCTGCAAAATTTTCAGTATCTTGATATAAAAAATCTATATCTTGAAAATATGTTTGAACAGATTTTACAACCTCATCAGCTTGATGCCCAACAACCACAGTAATATCAGAGGAGATCTTTTTTGATTCTTTAATGATATGGTAAAGCATAGGTTTCCCAACAATATTATGTAGAACTTTTGCTTTTTTTGATCTCATTCTAGTTCCTTTCCCTGCGGAAAGAATCAAAATTGAGATTTTCTCTTTAGCAACCATTTTATAAAGCCCAAATATCTATTAGTGACTTTGTCAAAGATTTAGAGGGTTTAAATGCAGTTAATCGAGCTATATCATAAACATCTTTTTTTGCTTTAGCTAAATCATCATTAACTACAAAATAATCAAATTTATAAATATCTTTCATCTCATAAATTGCATTTTTAAGACGGATTTTGATTTTATCTTCTGTCTCTGTTCCTCTACCTCGTAATCTATCCTCTAAAATATCTTTTGAAGCTGTTGTAATAAAAATAGAGACAGCAATATCACTATAAAATTTATCTAAATTATCTTTACCTCTTGTATCAACATCAAAAATTAAGAGTTTTCCAAATTCAAGAGCTTCTTCAACTAAATCTTTTCTAGTTCCATAAAAATTTCCATGAACCTCCTCATACTCTAAAAATTGATCATTTTTTAGAAGTTCAGAAAATTCACCTTTAGATACAAAATTGTAATCAACTCCGTCTATTTCACCATTTCTTATAGCTCTAGTCGTAGTTGAAACTGATATTGCTATATTTTCAACCTCATTCAAAAGATGATTAATTATAGAACTTTTACCTGATCCACTTGGACCAGATAGAACAATGATTCGCCCTCTATTCACCTGTTGTATCCTCAAAAGATATTGAGATATTTAACTTCATTCCATTAAGCACTTTTTTCAAACCGACTGAATCAAGCTGTTTTAACAATGTCATAATTGTCTCTAAATCTCCCGCAACCTCTTTTTTAATTTCAGGCTTTTTCTCAATCACCTCATCTTTTACTTCACTTTTCTCATCTTTATCAAAACTAAGAGGTACAGGGATTGGAACAGGAGTAATTACAGAAATTGTTTCCTCTTTAGGTTCAGGTTCTGGAATATCTTCACCCAACACTTTTCCAACTTCAGTTTCTGAAAGAGAATCTAAACTATCAAATTCTGAAACTTTTTCAACTTTTGGTTCAGGTTTAGTCTCAATTTCAGGTTCTGAAACTTCTTCAACTTTCGGTTCAGGTTTAGTCTCAATTTCAGGTTCTGAAACTTCTTCAACTTTCGATTCAGGTTTAGTCTCAATTTCAGGTTCTGAAACTTCTTCAACTTTCGATTCAGGTTTAGTCTCAATTTCAGGTTCTGAAACTTCTTCAACTTTCGGTTCAGGTTTAGTCTCAATTTCAGGTTCTGAAACTTCTTCAACTTTCGATTCAGGTTTAGTCTCAATTTCAGGTTCTG
>Ga0256826_1000285_pt1 | contig 29317 bp, 31 predicted proteins | sample CV79metaG_FD_185975 | JGI IMG/M metagenome (GOLD analysis project Ga0256826, IMG submission 185975) | Hydrothermal vent microbial communities from East Pacific Rise, Pacific Ocean - CV79 | ecosystem: Environmental > Aquatic > Marine > Hydrothermal vents | place: Pacific Ocean: East Pacific Rise...
CCAAGTCTATTTGCATTTTCTCTCAGAATATTTATATTTATCTGGGGTTTCCCCTCATCAAGGTTTGTATCAATATCGACAAAGCCTTTTTTAGCTGCTAAATACTCTGTAAGATTTTTTGTTGCCTGTTTTAAAGACTCAAATGAATCTGACTTTAGCACTATCTGATATGGTACTGAGACTCCAGCTCCTTTTATATTTGGAATTGCTGCTGCAGTTATATACATATCTTTTTGATACACTTTTAACTTATCTCGAAAATTCTGAATAATCTGTTCTTGATTGATACTCCGTTTGTCTTTTGGTGTCAACTTCACATAAATGACAGCCTTATTTTTCTCTTGAACACTATTGTAACCTATACGAAGAGTAGTAAACACAACATTATCATCATCTTTTATCATCTTTTCTATTGCTTTACTCTTTAAAATCATATCCTCTAAAGATATTCCAGCTTCTGCACGAAGATATACTTCAAACTCTGACTTATCCTCTTTAGGTATAAAGTCCATCCCTATTTTTGGAAAAAGGCTCAAACTTCCTACAAAAATAGCTATGATTAAGATAAGTGTAATTATCTTAAAACGAAGTACAACTTTTAGCATGCTCTCGTAGATCTTTTCTAAAAGTTTAAAGAAAGGTTCAGTTACATTATAAAACCAAGACTCCCCTCGTCTCAGTGTCCGAGCACTCATACTTGGCATAAAACTCATAGCAATGGTAAAAGAGATAATGACAGCAAAACCAACAGTCATAGCAAAACTTTCAAAGAATTTTCCAACTATGCCACTCATATTTGCTACAGGAATGAAAACAGCTAAAAGCATAGCTGAAATAGCTAAGATAGCAAATGCCATCTCTTTTGTTCCTTCTAATGCTGCATTAAAAGCACCCATCCCCGCTTCCATCTTTTTGTATATATTTTCTAAGACAACAATGGCATCATCTATAATAATCCCTATGGAGAGTGTAAGTCCGATAAGTGTCATCTTATTAAGATCAAACCCCATATAATCCATAAGGGCTATTGTCCCCATGATAGAGATCGGAATAGAGAGGGCAGAAACAAGAGTAATAGTCACATTTCTAAGAAAGAAAAAAATGATAATTACGGCAAGAAAAGCACCATATATAAGATCAAATTCCACATCTTCAAGTGAATGAATGATAAAAGGTGAAGTATCTTGTAGAACTGCCACCCCAAACCTTTCCCCTGCCATTTTTTCTAACACAGGAACTGCTTCTTTTACTTTAGCAACTATATCTATCGTATTTGTTCCTGAAATCTTTTGAACCTCAAGCATGACACCTTCTACCCCGTTATATGAAGCATAACTTTTAGCATCACTCAAAGTATCTTCAACTCTTGCCAGATCTTTAAGTCGCACCTCATCTTTAATGATAATATTTTCAAGTTCTTCTACACTTAGGGCATCTCCTCTTGTTTTTAGTGTAAATTCTTCTGTAGATGTGATGAGCTTTCCCCCACCAATTTTTACATTTTCTCTTGATATTATGCTATTTAATTCAGAAACTGTAATACCAAACTTATTAAGTAATCGAATATCAGGATAGATTTTAATCTCACGATCTTTATAGCCAATGATATTTATAGCTCCCACTCCATTTATCTTTTGTAGTTTTGGTTTTACTTTTTCATCTGCGAACATCATAAGATTTTGTAGAGTATCATTATTAGCAGTTAAAAAAATGTTTATAACAGGAGCCCCACCAATGTCAAGCTTACTAACTAGGGGCATCTTCGCATCACGAGGAAGAAGAACTGCTGCTACTTTATCTCGAACATCATTGGTTGCTTCATCTATATCACGTTCTAAAAAGAACTTTACCATTACAACACTAGCACCCTCACTGCTCGTCGAAATTATACTATCAACCCCACCAATTCTCGAAAGGGCTTCCTCTATTTTATCTGTTACCTGAGACTCTACCGTACTCGACTCTGCACCTGGATAAATAGTTTTTACACTCACCATAGGAAAATCTATATTTGGAAAAAGTGCTGAGGGCATAGATTTAAAACTCATATAACCAAAAATAATGAGGGTAATCACATACATCAATGTCGCTATTGGTCTGTTGATCGCTATTTTATACATCTATTTTTCCGACTTTTTTGTGATGATTTTACCATCACCAAATAGTCCAACCATAAAATCTTTCGCTTTTACTTCTGCTTGAATTTTACGATTATTTGCATTTGCAACTGGATAAATCTTAGATATAGTCCCTTTATATACTTCTTCATCGTTATTAAGTTGGTATTGAAATATATCTCCAACTCTTACATCTTTATAATACTTCTGATCAAACTCAAGAACAATTTTTCTTGCATATAAACTCTGTATCTTTAAGACTGTTTTGAGTTGTAGACCACTCACAGTATCTCCAACCTCTACATTTTTATAAAAGATAACACCATTAAAAGGAGCTTTAAGATATGTTTTTTCATACTGAGACTGCTCATAAGAAAGTTGATTTTTAGCATTTTCATACTTAAAAGCATAAAGATCAAACTTGGAACTATCTATAAGATCTTTTACCTTAAGTTGGCGTTCATAATCTTTTTTTGCATACTTTAAAACTGTTTTAGCACTCTCTAGTTTTGCTTTTTTATCAGCATTTCGTAAAGTGGCAAGAATTTTGCCTTTTTTTACATACTCAGACTCTGAAGTATTTACACTTGCTAGCACACCACTTGCATCAAATGCTAATGATGCACTTTTATCTGCCTTGACACTAAAGGTAGCATATACTTCTCCTGCTTGTAAACCTAACACCCCTACAAGTAATATAATTATTATTTTATTCACTTAAAAACTCCTCTAATTTTTTTGCATTGTAAAAATAGTATAAAGCATACGATAGCTCTACATTGTTTAGTGCCTCTTCATAAGTTGACTTTGCAACTGTTTGAGATGTTAAAGCATCCAAGTAGACAACATTATCGACGATACCATTGTTATACTTTTCTGTAATTGTTTTTAGAGCACTACTTGATGCTTTTAAACCACTCTTAGCACTCTCTACATTGAGCTTTGCAGCTTTTATTCTCTGAAGAGACAACTCTTGGTTCATCTTCTGCTCTTTACTCTTGTAGTTGATCTCACTTTGTAAAGCAGATGCGCTTAAACGCAGGGCCTCTTTTTGTTCACCCAAAACACCAAAGTCTAAAACTCTCATATTTAAACTTAGCATCACTCTGTTTTGTTTGTCTAACTGCTCAATGTTAAATGCACCAAGAGAAGGTTCATTATCATAAGCATAAAAAGAGTAAGTATCTTCTATCTTTATCTGAGGATAGTAGTAACTGTCTATAGTCTCAGAAGCATTTAAAAGAGAACTCTTTGAAGCCTTCAGTGCCTTAATAGCATCAAGATCAGTATACACAGCAACGTCTTCTTTAGTAAAACTAGACTTATCTAAGGAAGTGATTGCTTTTCCAACTTTTAACTCTAAGGACTTAAGGGTAGTAAGTATCTCAAACTCTAAAGAGACTATCTCATAACTTACACCTGCAAAAGCAGCCTCAAGTCTTGCAACATCATCACTTGTTGCTAACTCAGCAGCTAAAAACCGTCTCATTCGCTCAAGTTGTACTTTAATGGCATTTGAAGCATCTTTTCTTGCTAGAAGTTTTGACTCTAAACTCTTTACTTTGTAAAAGAGTTGTGTTAGTTCTAAAGTGGTTGCCTTTTTTGTAGCATCATAACTATATGAACTTGCTGTAAATTCATCTTCTTTCTGCTTGAGTGTATAAGAGCGTTTAGAACCATCATAGATGTTATACGATAGTGTTGCATATCCAGAGTATGTTGTACCTGGCATAATAGGATTTGCTTCATCATAACGCTGATAGTATGCGCCTACATCTACAGTAGGATAGTAACTACCCTCAACACTACTCACTTCTTTAGCTTTAGACTCTTTGGAGAGACTCTTAGATAGGATGATGTCATTGTTGCGTTGTGCATAATCTAGTAGCGACTTTAAAGAGTCCCCATAAATAACAAAAGGTAAAAGTAATAAAAGTAACTTCTTCATCTAAACCTCCATAAGTTCAAATAGTGCATCAATAAATTGATTTAACTCTAGTTCTATATCTATAATAGAAGTTGTAGTCTCACTCACAACATACATCCCTTTTCCAACTACAAAAATACCTTTGGCAAGGGAAAGAGAAGAGTCTCTAAGTTCGCCCTTTTCTATTCCTATTTTTAAGATACTCTCAAAAACATCATAATAGTTTTGCATACTTGTAGTTTGAAAAGCCAACATCTCTTGTGTTGGACTACCTAAAGAGAGTGCAGTAAATGCTTTGTACATACTTCTTAGCTCTTTATCTTGCTCAGAGTAAAAGAACTCTGAAAACTTTTTTATCTTCTCTTTCGTACTTCCAAGTGATTCAAGCTCACCAAGAAGTTTTGAGGAGTGTTCTTGCATCATTATGTTTACTATCTCAAAGAGTATCTCTTCTTTGTTTTTAAAGTACTCATATACAGTCCCTTTACCTATACCTGCCTCTTTTGCAAGTGCTGCTACACTCAAAGAGTTTATACCATTTGCCAGGACTAAGCTTTTACACGAGAGTGCTATATCTCTCCGTTTTTGCTCTTTATCTACGATAATTGCCATTGTCTTCCTTTTATAATGACCGACCGTCAGTCAATTAAATGAATTTTACTAAGAAATGGCTTAAAAGGAGTTAAACATATTTATGAGTGATTGAGGGAAGAAGGATTATAAATCTCTTAATAATCCCTCTTTTGTGAAAGGTTTTACTACTTTACTAAAGCGATAGCATCTATCTCTACAAGAGCATTTTTTGGTAGTGTTTTTACTGCAACTGTTGCACGAGCTGGTTTATGTGAACCAAAAGCCTCTTCATAAACTTCATTTACTACAGCAAAATCATCCATACTTGCTAAAAAGATAGTTGTTTTCAAAACATCATCTAAAGAGCTTCCAGCTTCCACTAAAACTGCTTCAAGATTTTTCATTACACGAACAGCTTGAACTATTACATCTTCACTTAAAAGCTCATCGCTACCCTCAGGAGTAAGGGCAATTTGCCCAGAAGTATAAACTATACCATTAGCCACTACAGCTTGAGAGTATGGTCCTATAGCCGAGGGTGCATTCTTTGTTTGAACGAGTTTCATTATATATTTTTCCTTTTTATTAAGTTACTGACTTACTTGTATTTTGTTTTGTGCATTATCCATAAAAGCATCAAAACAGGCTACCCCACGATGACCAAGGGAACTATAAAGAATTTTTCCTTGTGCATCTACAAAATAGTGTCTTGGAATTGGTGCAGTTTCAAACTGCTTGGGGATTGTGTCTTTTTCGCGAGAGAGATGTACTACTTCGAACTCAGCATAAAGTCGTTTTTGTATCTCTTTATCTTGAAGTGTTGTACTCTCAAACTTTCTACACCACTGACAGCTTTGAGAAGTAATAAGAACATAAACAAGTTTACCACTCTTTTTTGCTTGCTCTAAGCCTTTGTTATAGTTATTAGACCAACCAAGCTCCATACTAAAAAGTGTTGTTACGAGTAGTAAGATACTTATAATATATTTCATACTATTACTCCCATTCTTGAATTAAGTTTTTAAAGACTTTGCAAAGGTCTTCTACTTCTGCCCTAGTTGTTCGCTCATTAACAGAGTGTATAGAGTCATTTCTAACTCCAAACTCTATAACTGTAACACCCATAGGAGCGATGAAACGTGCATCACTTGTACCACCAGCTGTTGAGTGTTTAGTTTTTATACCTGTTACAGACTCTATGGCTGCATCTATGTGACGAACAAGCTTTGTATTAGTATCTGTCTTAAAGGGGTATGAACCCTGTGTTAAACGCAGCTCATAATCTAAACCTTCAAAATGCTTAGCGACAAAGGCAAGTATCTCTTTTTGAGATGTTTTAGTATTGTTTCGTACATTAAACATCATTTCTAAGTCATTAGGTGTAACATTTGTCACTTGCATACCAGAGCGAATATCAGTTACTACAAACTTACTTGGGGCAAAAAACTCATCACCATTATCCAAGTCAACTCCTGCCATATTTCCTAAAACTTTTGAAATGTTATGAATCGGATTTATAGCTTTTTCAGGATAAGCAGCATGACCCTGCTTTCCATTAAGAGTTAGATAACCGTTTATACTTCCACGACGCCCTACTTTTATAGCATCACCAAAGTTTTCTTCACAAGTGGGCTCAGCAACTACACAGGCATCTGGAAGCATATCGTTGTTCTCTAAAAACTCTAAAACTTTTACAGTTCCATTTATCGCCTCACCCTCTTCATCTGAAGTAAGTAAAAGGGAGAGTGTTCCTTTAAAATTTGTTGCCTCTTTTACAGCCTGTGTAAACGCAGCTAAACCACTCTTCATATCTTGTGTGCCCCGACCATAAATGTAACCATCTTTTTCTACAGCTTCATAAGGGTTAGTGTCCCAGTTTTTCCCAGCCGGTACTACATCTACATGACCTGCAAAACATAAGTGTTCACCCTCACCAAATTTCTTATAAATAAAAAGATTTTTCACATCTTCTACATCTACACGAACTGCATCAAACCCTTCAAGATACTCTTCTATAAAATCAAGTAGTCCACCATCATCAGGTGTCTCACTTTTTGTATTTACAAAGTGCTTAAAAAGTTCTATAACATCCATGGTTTAGTTTCCTGGGTTATCGTAAAATATATAAGAAGTTGAGTAGTTACTCACTTCAAAATACAGTTTTTTCTCACCAGCATCTACTTTGTAATTTTGATTTAAATCTAAGTAACCATAACCATATCTATAATTTCTAGACTCAATACCATTTGTTGCAACAGCAGTTGAAAGTTTATCTATCTTAATATAACGCTGGACAAGCTTCTCACCCATATAAACATCTAAAACACCATCTGTTCCTGTCCAATTCTGGATAGTTCTTCCTATCTTATTTTGTGTCTCTTGTGTACATGCCGTAAAAAGTACTACTAAAGTAATTAGACTAAGTGTAATTATTTTTTTCATTTATAGAGCTCCATTTTTAAGTAGTTTCAGTGCGGCCTCTTCATCATCAGTTCTCATTAAAGACTCACCAACTAAGAATGCATCAACACCTGCTTTAGAGAGGTCTTCGAGTTGACCATGTTCATAGATTCCACTCTCAGCTACGATAATTTTACCATTTGGAATTAAAGGAATAAGCTCATAAGAGAGATTCATATTCATTTCAAAAGTTTGTAAATTTCTATGGTTTATACCGATAATGTCACTTCCAGCATAAATGGCTTTTACTAAGTCAGGTTTATCATGTACCTCAACTAAAGCTTCCATACCTAAGTGTCTTGTATAACCTAGAAGGTCTTTTAACTCTTTTTTACTCAGAGCTGCTGCGATGAGTAAAATAAAGTCAGCTCCATGAACCATAGCTTCTAAAACCTGATACTTTGAAACGATGAAATCTTTGCGAAGAAGTGGTACACCCACATAACGACGAATACCACCGAGGTAGTCTAGACTCCCTTGAAAAAAGTGAGGCTCAGTTAAGATAGAGATAGCAGAAGCCCCTCCTCTCTCGTAAGCTTGTGCAATTGCTATAGGATCAAAATCCTCACGAATAACACCCTTAGAAGGCGATGCCTTTTTTACTTCAGAGATGATTCGGTATGGATCTTCTTCTGTCGCTTTTAAGAAAGGGATGACATCACGAGGAGCACGAGCATTAAATGCTAAAGAACGTCCTAACCAGTCTAATGAAAACTCTTTTTCTCTTTTTACTAAATCTTCTTTTGTTTTTTTAATTATTTCATCTAAAATCATTATCTATTTCTTACCTTTTTTCTTTTTTAAACATTTTTGTATTGCTTCTAGATGGGAGAGCACTTCAGGATCATCGCCACCTTCTAGCTTTACAACTTTTTGTATAAGCTTATTTGCTTTTTTACATTGACCTAGTTTATAGTATCCCCAAGCCTTGGAGTCAAGATAGAATGCAGAATCAGGCTGAAGTTTTAAGACTTCATCTATATAAGACATTCCACGTTTCACATCTAGCTCATGGTCTATAAGTATATAACCTAAGTAGTTAAGATATATAGGCTCTTTTGTTTGAGAAGAAACTCGTTCAAGCTTACTTACGACACTCTCTAAAAGTTTTTTGTTAGTTTTATCTTTTGCATTTTCATACTCAAAAATAGCACTCTGCCCTAAGTAGTCCAACTTTGAAGTTTTAGCATACAACTTATCTGCAAGAGGAAATGCTTTTGCATAGTTTTTTGATGAAGAGTAAAGTTGTAAAAGTGTTTCATCATCACTTTTGGAACTTTCCAAAAAATCCATAAGATTTAAGGAGTCGCGTTTATATGTATATATTTGAATTATTTTATTAGCAATTTCTTTATCATTTGAAACATTATAGAGTCTAAGGTACGTAGATAAAAGGCCTTCTATATTGTTGTCATTACTATAAAACGCAGCGAGTCGCATACAGATAACTTTCGAACAACCCAACATGCGTGAGTGTGTTTCTAACTGTGCTATAGCCTCTTTTTTCTTACCAAGGTTCACATAGAGTACTATTGACATTTTATCAAGTATCTGCTCATTATGCTCTTTTGCATAAGCACTCTCTAGGTAACGAACAGCAAGGTCAAACTCTTGGCGCTTAATATATATATCTGAAGTAAGTAGATAATCTTTGGGTTCTTTTGTAGTAGCAGCAAGTTCCACACTTAAAAGTATCGCACTATCGAGTCTATTAAGCTCAAAGAGTGAAACAACTTTTAAACGCATAAGGTGTGCATCATAGCCCTCTTTTAGAGAGATTTTATCTACTCTTTTTATCAGTTTTTCATAATTTTTAGCAACTAACTCGTTCTCTAAAGAACGGTAGAGGTACTCTTTTTTATCACTCTTCTCATAAAGTGTTTCAAATAGAGTAGAAGCACTAGCATGATCTTTCACCTGCTCTGCTCTAAGAGCAAAAAGAATATAAGCATCTTCCTCTGCAAAAGCTTTTTCATTTGCTTTTGTTGGTGTTGGCTCACTTAAATTACATGCAGCAAAAAAGAGAGAAATAAAAACTAATAGAGTTATTTTAATCATCAATTATCCCAGGGCACTCTTCTTTTAACTCATCTATATGTGTTTTAAAGTAATCCCAAAAGGGAAAAGTTATACACTGAGATGGTCGTGCCTCATATATTTTACAGCCATTAGAATCTCTATCGTAAAAGACACACTCATAAGATTCCCCATGAAGTTGCTCTTTTATAGAGTACTTATAACCATTTTTAAAGAGATATTTTACTCCAAAATCATTAACACTTAGATTAAGTAAATCTGCTATTTTAAAGATCTCATCTTTAGAGACATAAATATAACCACTCTCCCCAGTACAACATCTCCCCGCGCAAGTAGCACAAGCATCTTGATTAAAGGCATATGGGTAGCCCTCTTTTTTAATTATAGTTGACATTTTATACTCTCTGTATTTGCTTTATTATAGATTTCTTGTACTCTATTTGATATTTCTTCACCCTCAAACATAATGAGTGGTTCACACACTTTCATCATAGATTTTGAACCATTACGTGCATGTACTAGGACTAAAGAGGCCTTTTTATCTTCTCTAGCATGAACAAACTGTACATCTACGACTCGCATTTTCACTCTCTGTAGTGCTACACATATATCCCCAAATGCAACAGGGTCATAACAGAAGATAAAATGAGAATGAGGCTTCAAAAGTCGTGATACTTTTTTAAAAAAATCATCAAGGGGAAGGCTCGAAGCATATCGTGCAGATTTTAGCATTTCATCTTCACTCTCTTTTGTTCCTTTAGGATAAAAAGGAGGATTTGAGATGATGTAATCATACTTCTCTTTCACTTTAAAATCTAAAAAATTTGATTCATAAAGTTTATATACTTGTTCATTTTCTTCTGCATTCTTCTTTGCATACTCTATAAATACGGCTTGCTTTTCCACTGCTTCAAGTTGTACTTTTTTGTTGTCTCTTGCTACTAAAAGACCAACTATACCACATCCTGCACCAACATCGAGAACTCTTCCTTTAGGATTAAAGGAGTTTATAAAGTGATAGAGAAGAAGTGAATCTGAGTTATATGAGTAACCAGATTCCGGCTGATAAAGTCTCATCAAGTACCTTTTAGATATAATTTAGTAATTATAACTTAAAGGCTTTAAAATATGATTATTATTCCAGCACGTTTAGCATCTACTCGTTTCCCACAAAAAGTTTTAGCAGATATAGGTGGTCTTCCTATGGTTGTTAGAACTGCAAAAAGGGTAGCCCACTTAGATAGAGTTGTAGTTGCAGCTGATGATGAAAAAATCATAGAAGTATGTAAGAGTTATGGTGTTGAGGCTATGCTAACTTCAACAACACATAAGAGTGGAACAGACCGTATCCACGAATGTGCTATCATCTTAGACCTTGATGATAATGAACTTATCATCAATGTACAAGCAGATGAACCTTTTATAGAACCTGATGTAGTAGAGTCATTAATGAGTAAACTAAAAACTCTACAAAAAAGTAATGAACCTTTCATTATGGGAAGTTGTTACAATGCTATAAATGCAGACTCGGCACAGGATCCTAACCTTGTAAAAGTAGTTCTTGATGAAGCAGCTAATGCTATTTATTTTTCTCGTTCCCCTATTCCATACAATCAAGGTGGCGGTGCTAAATATTTTGGACATATTGGTATTTATGGTTTTTCAAAAAAGAGTTTAAAAGAGTTCTGTTCACTCAAAGATGCACCTATAGAAGACATAGAAAAACTAGAGCAACTTCGTGCCATATACCATCAAAAAAAGATTACAATGGTCAAAGTAGCAAGTACTGGTTTTGGGATTGACACGAAAGAGGACTTGGAGAGAGCTATAGAGATTTTTCTCTAAGCTCACAAAATTAGAGTTCTTAACTTCTAGGTTTTATGTAGATAGTATATGAACCAAACTGCTCAGTCATAGAAAACTCATGTTTTTTACAGAAGTTTGATTGCATTATTCCTATTAAGTATTCAGCTTCTTCTTTTGCTTCTTCTTTTGTCGGAAAATCTTGAGTATCAACAAAACCATTTTTTACAAAACAGCTACATGGATTCATTACATTTACTTTATACATCAAATACTCCTAAAAGAACATATCATCAAAATCATCATCACTATCAGCCGATGCTTCATCAATTTTAAGCATACTGCTAATAGTATTACAGTTAACTACAATAGTATCGTTCATAAAGTCTGCACTAGGAGCACCTGTATAAAATGATTGCTCTATCCAGTTTCGAAGATCTTTACTAAACGCAGCACACATTGGGCCTAATGCCTCAGAATTTTCTAAAAACTCTGCTGTGTAGATAGACATATCACCTGCTAAAACATTGAGTGCCTTAGAGATAGGGTAAACTTCAGAATAAGTAGAAAGGATTGAGCCTATTTTTTCTATATAGGTATATATTTCTATTACTTCATCTTCTGAAACATCACCACCTCCAACAAGAAGCATTAATGAACTTAAACGGTTAGAATACTCCTCTAGGTCTGCCATATCTTCATCTTCGATATAGTCATACACTTCTAAGGCAGAAGATGTAAACTCTAATTCACTTGGAACTTCTTCTGCTGCCGCTATTGGTTGCATTATCTTTTCAGGTACCGAGCTTACCATGGAGGTTGTTATATTAGGTGCAACTTCATCAAAATGTTCTATTTTGCATAAAAGCTTAAAAGAGAGTTTTCCTTCATCATTAATATACTCACACTTCACTTCATTTTTCTTCACCAAGAGAGGTATGATTGCTTGAGGAATTTTGTCTATTTCAGTAATGGTAAAATACCGATATCCTTCAGAATCTTCGACTATCAGGTTACTTGTTATACCGAGTTTTAGTTGTACTTCTGAGACAGAGAAAACTGTACGTATCACATCACTCAGCCCTTCACACTTCTCTTCACTATCAAGAAGATAATATTCCCATAGTTCAGAGAGTGCATCTTCACTATTTAAAATAAAGTTCGTATACCTACTATATATTTTTTTTGTAAAAAGATTCACACCATCTTCATTTGTTTTGTTTGTACTTTTTTCTGCTAAACGTGAGTGAAGTAGACTTACATAGTTTGAAATTCTTGTGTAAAAAATATCTGAGTTTACAGGTTTTGAAATATAATCTTCCGCCCCATTACAGAGTATCTGTTTTTGACGCGCAACATCATCAACAGCTGAGATAGCGATAATTAGTAATTTTTTATGATTTTGACGAATAAGCTTTGTTGCTTCTATTCCATCCATATTTGGCATCATAATGTCCATAAAAACAAGTCCATACTCTTTTTCATCACACATACGAACTGCTTCTAAGCCATCGACTGCTTCATCCATGGTAAAAGAAACACCTTCATTTTCTTCCATATAGTCTTCTAAAAGAAGTCTTAAAATCATTCTATTATTTTTATTATCATCTACTATCAGTAAATTCATTGTTTTATCTCTCTTTTACCTGTTATTAAAACTTTCGCACCACCGAGCTCTTTTGAGTCTAATATTTCTATTTTATAAGCCATTCTATCACAAAGTTGTTTAACTATGAATAATCCTACACCTATGCCGGTAGCCTCTCTTGTCATACTATCAGAGTCTGACTGTTCAAAGAGATTAAAGACATTTTTTTTATCTGTAAATCCTTCACCATCATCCATAACTTCAAAAGTAAAACTATCACCCTCAACACTAAAATGTACCACTATTTTTGTTTTAGCATACTTGACTGCATTTGAGAGAAGGTATCTTAAAATCTTACCTATTTTTTCTTTATCACTTTTTACAACTATATCTTTATCACATTCTAAACTAATCTCTTTATCATGGATAAGCCCTAAGTTCTTAAAGAGCAGTTCATTGATGGCCTCATATACAGATATCTCACTTATAGAAAGACTTATTTTTCCCTCTTTAAACTTCATAGCTTCCATCAGGTTTGAAATCATATCTAGCATAAAGTGTCCGCTGTTGTTTATCTCGACTACCTGATTAAGTAGTTTCTCTTTCTTTGGAAATTCTTCTCTAGAAAGATGTTTTTGGACATATTGAGAAAAATTTATGATTGAATTTAGTGGTGTTTTAAGTTCATGTGTAAAGATAGTTAAAAAAGAATCTTTTACTCTGTTTATCTCTCTTGCATGGTTAAGTTTTGTAAGTCTACTATCTAACTCTTGGTTTTTTATTTTTCTTGCTGCATTTATTAGTTGTGTTACATCATCAGCAAAGACTAAGTACTCTGAAATTTCATTTTTTTCATTCATTAATGCAACTGCTGTTATATCTACTGTCTTTTTTATAGAATCCTCAAGTTTAAAAATTTGTCGTCCTCTATATATAAGATCTTCATGTAAATCTTCCCATACACTTGACATATCTTCTTGAGGGTTATTAAGAGGATTTAAAACACCTTTCATTAGTTCTTGATGTCTAAGCCCTGTTGCTGTGCAAAAAAGGTCATTTACATAAGTAACATTTCCTTCCAAATCATGCCGTGAGACACTAAAAGTCAGATCTATCGCATCTTTATAGTCTTGAAGCTCTCTTTTTTGTATTTGAAACTCTTTATGCCAAATTTTCTCTTGAGAGAGAGACTCTATTGCCTCAAAAAGGGGTTTTGCTTCAACTGGCTTATTGAGGTACTTATCTACTTGTAAATTTATAGCCTCTTTAAAAACAGCATTATCGCCATCATTTAACATCAAAATGGTAGCCTGAAGAGAATTCCTACTATGAATGGTGGCTAAAAGTTCTAAACCACCCATATTTTTTAATTCTTGAGAGATCAAGATAATATCTGGTTTTTCATTTTCAAAAATTTCTAAGGCTTCAATCCCATCTTGTGTTATTAAAACATCCTCACCTATTGCTAGAATCCAAGCCTCAAGTCGACTTAAAAGACGACTATCTTCATCACAAACTAAAATCTTAAGAGTGTGTTCTTTGTTCATTTTAAAATCTTTGTAATAACTCTGAGACACATCGATTATAGTCTTTCATACCCTTAGAGCGCTTAGGATCTAAAATAATGGGCTTTCCAGATTCAAACTGTTGTGCTAGTTTAATGTCTACCCCTATAGGAGAAAGTAATTTCTCTTTTCCAAAAGAGGTTTTTACTTTTTCTACAGACTCTTTATGCTCATTTATATGAGGATTATACATAACAGGTAAAATAGAAATGTCGACTATATCTCGCTCTTGTGCTTTTGCACTCTGGTAAAGTGCTCTGAGCATCTGTCCAACTGCTACAACACCTAAATGATGCGGCACAAAAGGTATAACAACACTATCTGCAACTTCTAAAGAGTTCTTCAAAAGTGCATCAAAAGTTGGGGGAGTGTCTATAACACAGTAGTCAAAAAAGTCTGCTATCTTCTCGCGTTTAAACCGATTTTTGAGTATGCCACGTAAATCAGCATACTCATATACATCAAAGTATGCAAGTGCAGGAGAGAGAGTAAGGTTTTTATGTACAGTAGGAATAAAAGTCTCACTCAAAGTGGCACCTTCAAAAATAGAGTGTACCCCTAACTTTTCATCAGGCTCACAACCTACACCTATAGAAGCATGACCTTGAGTATCTAAGTCTAGAAGTAGCACTGAACCATGTTTTGCTAATCCACTTGCGATATTTACAGCAGTGGTTGTTTTTGCAGAGCCACCCTTTCGGTTACTAATTACAATTGTTTTCACTCGGATCAAATCCTTCTAAAACTGTTTGATAAAGTCTCTTTTGCTCGGAAAACTCATAGTTACATGTATAGTTTTTTTTATATGCCATTATAAGTTGCAGCACAGCTAAATGAACATCTTCACACTCAGTGAAGTTCATATTTATCTCTTCGCCTGCTTTTTCTTGTAAAAAATCTCTAAATGGCACCACTTCATCTTCATATATAACAGATGTAAAACTAGCCACATTCTTTTCGTATGTAATTGACATATCTACTCCTCTACTTAGGTAACTTTACTGTTTTAATAACATTAATTAAAACACCATTCATATCTAAAACCCCGTCAAGTTCTAAAAACTCATTATCTTCATCTTCACTAGTAGCATTTTTAAACTCACTCTCTTGTATATGGGCAATATCTTCTATTGTATCTACTTTTATAGCAAATAGTGCTCCATTATTATCATAAATGATCAACTTTTGTAAAGAGTTTGCTACTAAGCATAATTTACTAATAAAAAGTTTTAAATCCCCCATAGTGTGATTATATATATCATAGATCTCAGTACTTACAAGTTTTTTTGCAGCTTCAGGATTATGTTCATATAAAGAAAGTGCTTCCTCCCCTGTTACATGAAGAAGTTTATGATGTTCCATTAAATCTTTTAATATTGCTGAAACATCATCATCATATGAGTTAAACACATCTAGCCACTGTCCTAATTCACAAAGATGTGGATCTGTAGTCTTAGTAAATGAAACACCATCTTCCACCGCACGTCTTAACTCTTCTATCCATAATTCATGTGCATTTATAAGCTTTTCGAAAAGTTTTTCTAGTTCTACATTATAACTTTGCATATTTATGACATTACGGAAGTTTAGAACTTTTATGACTTTCTCTTCATAAGACATCATTCCATCAATAAACTTATGCGCATTAGGAATGTTTGTTAAAGCCTCTGACTGTATGATGCGCTGTACATTCTCTATGTTCATTGCATATTTATTGTCACCTACACTAAATACTATTAAATCTGTCATAATAATCGCTCCTTATGCTACTTGTATATCTTCTTTTAGTTTTTGACTTATACCTAAAAGACCGAGTGGATCGATAGCCATTATAATTTGGCCATTTCCAAGAAGTGCAGTTCCACTAAAGAGAGGATGTCCTTCCATAATACCAACAAGAGGTTTTTGAACAACATCGAGCTGCCCTAAAAAGTCATTTACAACCACTGCTAAAAGGTTCTCTTTTATGTTAAGTACCACTATCGATAGTTGTTTATCTTGCATATCTGTCTCATCTAACATAGACTTAATAAAAAGAAGAGGAATAACATCTCCACGAATATAAATAAATGGTTCATTATGAAGGTACTCTATCTCATTACGATCAATTTTTACTGTTTCACTTACACTATCCATAGGAATACCATAATGAATAGAGTTCATCTCTATGTGAAGTAAAGAAGTAACAGCTAAAGACATAGGAATAGCAAGTGTAATAACTGTCCCCTCATTTGCTTTGGTAGTAATACCAATACTCCCACCAAAACCTTCAATAGATTTTTTCACAACATCCATACCAACACCACGACCACTAAACTCAGTAATAGAGTCAGCCGTTGAAAGTCCTGGAAGAAGAACTAACTCGGCCATCTCTTTTTCACTTAAGGCATCTATCTGTTCTGGTGTCATAAGACCTTTTTCCAGTACTTTAGAGGCAACTTTTTCTACATTTATTCCAGCACCATCATCTACTATTTCTATAATAATTCTATCTGACTGAGCATAGGCCTTAAGTGTAACAGAACCTATGGGATTTTTACCCTTTTGTTCACGTATATCTGGCATTTCAATGCCATGGTCAAGTGAATTTCTCATAATATGAATCATAGGATCAGCTAACATTTCAATCATATTCTTATCAAGTTTTGTATCACCACCCGCCATCTCTAGTTTTACTTTTTTCCCTAAAGTTTTAGCGATGTCTCGAACAAGCTTAGGGTATCTATCAAACACATAAGAGATTGGCAACATTCTCATACCCATTATAAGGTCTTGAAGTTGTTCAGATAAACGGTTTATGAAAATATACTTATCCATAATCTCACGTTTAACTTGTTCATGTGTCATTCCAACAACATTATCTGCTAAATATGGAAGAGAATTTTTAGCCACTAAAAGCTCCCCAACAACATTCATTAAGCTATCAATAGACTCCTGTTCAACTTTTACTGTTTTACCTACAACAGCCTTATGCTTCTCTTCTTTTGGTTCTTTTTTCACACTAGCTTTTAGTGCTGTCACAGTAGGTTTACTCTCTACTACAACTTCGGATTTTACAGGTTCTGCTTTCAGTGTTTCTTCTACTGTTACTGCAACTTCTTTCTTTTTTGAAGCTTCTACAGGAGAAGCAGATGACTCTAAACCTAATACAACATTTAAAAAGGCTTTTACATCTTCTAGTGTAGTTAACTCAGGCATATCGCTTTTATACTTTCTGGCTTTTTCTAAAGTAAGTACAATTCTTAGTAAATCTTCATCATTCTCGATGTAGTCAGTCGCTTTAAGTTGTTGCTCAAAGATAATATTCAGTGTATTTGCTATACCTTCATTCATCTCTGCCGTAGTACTTTCAAATGAAACGCCTGTAGTTTCACTCTTGTGTACTTCTTGTGTTTGTACAACTTCTTCTACTTCTTGAGTACTTAGTCTATAAGCTTCACCAAGATAAAGTGTTTCTAGAAATGCTTGAAGTTTTGAACTATCTTCATCTTTTACAAGACCTGCTATATCTAAAAAGCGCTCTAGCTTTTTATACTGAATAGTATCTACCCCTACAAGCTCCATTGCATTTGTAACTTCTGCCTTAATATCGTTTAACGATAAATCTTCAGCTAAAGAACTTAACTCTTTAAGAGAGTCTATTTGAAGACCCATATCACCAACTTCTAAAGTAAGAAGTGACTCTACATCTAAAGGAAGAAGTTCTAACTCATCTATAAAGTTAAAGAGTGAGTCTTCTATCTCTTCATAAGTAGCATAAATAAATGCCACTAAAGAGGACTTCAGTAAAAGTCCTTCTTCGTCTTCTGTACCACTTAAAACAGCTTTAGCATTTTCATCACTCATACATGAGTACACACCCACTACTTTATCTTCTAAGAGAGAGAGTGTATATACAGGGTCATTTCCATAAACCATACAGGAGTCATCAACATCAAAACTCACAGCATATAGGTTTGTAGCACCACAGAACGCTTCATCTATTTCACCATTTTTAAAAGCGATTTTAGCAGATGTTACATCTCGAAGAGTCCCCATTGGAAGGTTAATGATGTTCTCTTTGTCAGCTAACATAAATGGTAGAGACCAAACAGCTTCACCCTCAAGTTCTTTACCCATCTCAGCACTCAAAGATGCAACAATATTTGCAACAGTCTCTTCATCAGCCTCTACTATGCCTTCTGATTCTTCTGCAGCTTCTATTAAGTTCACAACCTCGTCAAATGCATCATAAAGTACTTCAACCATACTATCAGCAAATTCTATTTTCCCGGAACGAAGCATATCTAGTAAATCTTCAGCATGGTGTGTTATGTTTTTTACAGCTTCAAAACCAACTATTCCACTACCACCCTTAAGTGTATGTGCAGCACGAAAAACTGAGTTAAGAAGTTCTGGATCATCGCCACCTATTTCACCGATATTTTGATCTATGAATGCTAGATTTTCTCTAGCTTCACTTAAAAACTGTTCTAATAATGGATCCATAATATCTCCCTATTTATTTACTAAAATATCTATATATGCTTGAAGTTGATCAGGCTTAATCGGTTTCGTCTCAAAAAGATTTGCACCTACTTTATAAGCGTTTATTTTATCTTCTTCTTTTGCCTGAGTTGTTACCATAATAACGGGAACATTTTTGTTGTTCTCTTGCTTACGTAAATCTTTTATAAAAGAATATCCGTCCATAATGGGCATATTTACATCCACTAAATACAGATCGATTGTAGCACCTAAACTTTTTTCTAAGGCTTCCATCCCATTCTCTGCTTCAACTATCTCCATACCCATTGTCTTGAGTATAGCACTATGGTAGTTTCTTACTGTCTTTGAATCATCTACGACCATTACTGTTGACATCATATTCTCCTAAAAAAATTCTATTTCATCATCAACACTACTATCTGCAGTCTTACCCGAAAATCTACTTTTCTTGTCTTTTGCATCTTGTAGTGTTACACTAAGTTTCTCTTTGAGTTTCTCAATACTTTCGTTTGCTAAACCCTCATCACTCTTATATGCATGTGAAAAAATCTCTATACTCTTTTTCATACTATCTATAGCTTCAATAGTCGCATTAAGTTGCTGCGTTATGATATCTTGATACTGCAATGCAGTCGATATATCATCATCTACTTCAAGTCCATTCTTCTCTATAAAACCACTCATTTTCATTAGTGAGTCACCGGATAGATCAATCACGTCTAATTGAACTTCTTTTATATGCTGGAGAAGTTCTTCTACCGAATTTAGAATCATCATAAAGAACTCCTTTATGCTGGTAAGCGAAGAACTCTAGTAATTGCTTGTTTTAGTTGTGCCGGATTAAATGGTTTTACTATCCATCCTGTTAAACCTAAAGCTTTTCCTTGTTGTTTTAACTCAGGTTTTGTTTCAGTTGTAAGCATTAAAGTTGGTGTTCTCTGTGTTGCAGGAACGGCTCTTAATGCTTTTAAAAACTCAAAACCATTCATAACTGGCATATTAAGATCAGTTATGATTAAATCAGGAACCATCCCTGCTTTAATCTCGGCTAATGCAACTTGTGCTTCTGTATACTGTTTTACCTCAATTGGCATAGAGTTTGTCACCATTTTGGTTGACGCTAAAGCTGTCTCACTATCATCTACAAATATTACTAATGGCATAATTAATTCCTTATATTAAATTTAATTTATTCTATTTTTGATATATCAATGTATTATCGACTTTCTTGGCATTAAATACCGAAACAATTCGACTCATATATTCAGCATGTCCTAAAAGAACATAACCACCTGGATTGAGCATGTCATAAAATGTCATTGCAACCTCTTTTCTTGATGCATCATCAAAGTAGATAAGCATATTTCGAGAGAAGATAACATCAAACTTTCCTAGTTTACGCATCGCTGCTTTGTCAAATATGTTTGCCACTTGAAAATCAACACTTCCTTGTAAATCTTCTCCAAGCTCATAACCTAAGGCTTTTTTGTTAAACCACTTGTTTAAAATAGGTTTAGGTATCGCATGAATTGATCGATCTGTGTACTTTCCTATCTGTGCTTTTTTTATCACCGTAGAATCAATATCAATCCCAACTACTTCGATATCCCTCTTCTCAACTACATTTCCTTCTTCTACTATATGCAGAATCATAGAGTATGGTTCTTCACCAGTAGAACAAGGTGAAGAGAGAATTCGTAATGGTTTTGAAGCCGGTAGTCGCTCATGAAGTTCTGGTAAAATCTTATTTACTAAAACTTCAAACTGATCTTTCTCTCTAAAAAAGTATGTTTCGTTGACGGTAATTGCATTCATTAACTCTTGAAATTCTAAGCCATCTTTATCTTCAAAACGAAGTTTAAAAAAGTACTTTCTAAAGTTATCTAAGTTAAGTTCGACAGAACGTTTATCAATATACTTAGCGAGCTTATCATAATGTTTATCTGCCTCAAGGTAGATACCACTTTTACGATAAATAAACTCTCCAATTTTTGTAAAGTTCTCTTTTGATAATAAGTGAGCCATCTCTAACCCTTTATCATTGAGACAGCGCCATCAACAGCAAATTCAACATAAACTTCACCATCAAAACGTTTTTTAAGGGACTCTAAAAGAGCGATATCTTCAACTTCGCCTATTTCACCCATATAATCAACTGCTGTCATAGCAACATTTACATCTTCTTCTGTTTCAAGTAATTCAACCAACATTTCTCGAGACTCAGAGAAATCAACATCACCCAAAACATTAATTGCAAATATTCTTAAATCTCTATCATTTCCAATTAAAAACTTCACTATATAGTATTTAATTGAATCACCAAAATCTCTAAGCATTGATATACCTAAATTTCTGACATATGCATTTTCTAGTTTTAGAAGATCCATAATCATCTCAATAGGAGCTTCATCAGGCTCCATGCAAGAAATCACAGAAGCAATCTTTGTTGCTATATTTTTATGTAAATCGTTATCTTGTAAATGTTCAATTAGAAATTCTCCACCACCATGAAACTTGATAATTTCATCAATAATATAATCTTTTTCACTATCATCTGGTGTAGCACTAAAAGCTTCGATAGCATCTTGAATATTTGAGTAAGTTTCTAACTCTGGTATGTCTTGTTCTACATGTGTTTTTACTAATGCCATTGTATATTCCTCCTTATCTTAGAGTCGATATTTTTTTGAGTATATGAGCAAAATCGAGTTGTTCTGTTACACCACCTCTATCATATGCTTCTTTAGGCATACCATAGACTGTTGCACTCTCTTCATTCTCGCCAAGTGTATAAGCACCCGCTTTTTTAATACTTACCATTGCATCTGCACCATCATCACCAATTCCTGTAAGAATGACACCAACAAGTTGTTTACCATCAAAAATATCTAAAGCACTGTTCATCATTTCATTTACACTTGGTTGGAAAAAACTAGCACCTTTTTTTGTCTCTTCACGAATAACTATTTTTCCAGAGACTTTTTTTGCGAAGTTCATATGTATACCACCACGAGCAACATAAATATTACCAGGAAGTAGTTCCATATTTAACTTTGACTCGTGAACTGGTAGAACACTTGCTCTATCTAAACGTTGTGCGAAAGCTGCTGTAAATTGTGCTGGCATATGCTGCACTATACATACTGGATGCTTGTAGTTTGCAGGTAAAGAAGAGCATATCTGTTCTATTAACCCCGGTCCTCCAGTCGAAGAACCAATAAGAACTACCTTCTCAATATCTTTTGATGAAACATGAGAACTTTGTAATGTCTCTTTTTCAGCTCTAGGAGTACGATGTCTCTCTCTTTGCACTGGTCGAGCCATCTTGCGTTTTAAACGTCTTGGAGAGATACGGCTTAAAGAACTAACCTTTGACAAAATCTCTTCACGATTTTCATTTTTTCCAACATTCATAGTTCCTGGTTTTGCTATGTAATCTACAGCACCGAGGTCTAGTGCATCCATAGTAATAGTTGCATCTTCTGTTGTTAATGAACTTACCATTAAAATTGGTGTTGGCTGTTCTTGCATTATTTGACGAACAGCTTCAATACCATCCATTACTGGCATATTAATATCCATCGTTATTACATCATACTGAAACTCAGCAGCTTTTGAAACTGCATCTTTTCCATTTTTTGCAAACTCTACATCAAACCCAAGAGTATCTATCATTTCGCCAAGTTGTTTTCTTACTAATGCAGAATCATCAACTATTAAAACTGTTTTACTCATTCTCTTCTTCCTTCTCTATAGAGACAATTTTTTCTATATCCATAGAAAGTATTAACCTTTCCCCTGCATCTAAGTGAAGTACACTTGTAAAATAGTCTTTACTATCAGTATTCTCTCGAATATCTTCCTCTTTTACATTTAAAATATCACTTACACTATCAACTATAAATCCTATTCTATTATCGTTGATATTACAAACGATAATTTTAGAATCTTCATTTACATGAGTAGGAAGATTGAGTTTATTAAAAAGAGAAACTGTTGTAACAATTTGACCTCGTATATTAATAATCCCATCGATCGACTCATCCGTAAATGCAACATCTGTAGAAGAAACAAGGTCTATAATCTCATCTACACTCTCTACACTAAAAGCATACTCTTTATCTGCAAGTTTAAAGACTATAACTTCCATAGCATATACATCGCTACTCTCATCATCATTTTTATTCTCTTTTGTATCTATATATGCATCGTTAGTTAGAAAAAGAGAATTAATTACATTATGATCAAAGAACGATATTAGAGAGTCATTGTCGTGAATAACTCCTGCTATTTTTGAGTCCTCAAAACTATCTGCCATATATTCAATATCTTTTTTATAGATATTCTTAATATCGATAATCGAGTCAATGCATAAACCTATCTTTTTCCCTTCATAAGAGACTACTAAAATTCTGTTTGCATCACTGTTTTGCGCTTTAAACCCATAATGTAAACGAAGATCAAGAACTAGCAATAATTCTTCTCTTAATGTAATCAAACCTAAAATCTCATCTAAACTTCCGGCTATATCGGTATAGCCTATATCCGCTAAAATAATTTCTTGAAGATAATCAACCTCTAGAGCATACTTCTCATTTCCCATTGCAAAAATAAGAAAACGACTGCTTTGTTCTTCTTGCAATATACTATCTTTTACTTTACCGTTAATTACTTCTTTAGCTTCTATAGAAACACGATTTATTCTTAAGAACAGTTCATGCAAAGATATTATTTGGACAAGTAAATCATCGTATTTATAAATAGCGACAACAGGATCATCTCCATTATCTATATACTCAATATTTTTTTCATCAATTTCAACTGTATTATAAACATCACTTACGAGTAGTGTATTTGAAGAGAGCTCATTATTTAAACTAATGAGTCGGCTCTTGTAGTCTTCTAAGTCTACCTCTGGCATACCTAAAAGTAAATTCATATCTACCATTGATACTACATTCCCACCTACAGAGCATAAACCTCTTACCCCTGAAGGGCGAAGAGGAAGAGGCATTAGTGATGGGACTCTAGAAATCTGGTTTATATCTTCAGTAGAAATACCATAGTTTTCATGAGCATTTTTAACAATTAAAATCTCTTGAATTTGCATAATTTGCACCTACTCTTTTAACCTTGTTGTAGCTCATCTGCCATTACAGCCAACTCTTCTACACCTTCACCAATATGGGTAACAGTGTCGATGATAAGTTCACTTGCTTTACGTGATTCACTAGCATTTCTTGCACTAAGCTCAACTGCTTTTTGAATCTCACTTATACCAATCATAACCTGATTCATACCTTCTAGATTTTGATCATTTGCTGCTTTTAGCCCTGTATACTTATCTAATAGATCAACTAAGAGGTCAGTAATTGCTATAATATCTTTAATAAGAGCATCTATACTTGCTTCTTCTTGTCCTTGAGAGTGTAGTAAATCATTCCAGTCAGTTTTAACGGTATCTATTTCAGAGTTCATAGATTCAACAATATCATTAATTTTTTCAGTATTACTCTCAGAATCTTTAGCAAGATTTCTAATGTCAGCACTAACAACCGCAAAACCTTTTCCAAAGTCTCCAGCACGTGCAGCTTCAATACTTCCACTAATAGCAAGCATATTTAACTGTACAATAGAGTTTGAAATATTTCCAACTGTTTTGTCAACACTTTTTGTCTCTTTTACTATTACATTTAGCTCAGATGCTGCACCATTTCCTTGTTGTATCGAGTCATTAAATGAAGTTTTAATTTCAACAACAGAAGACTTTACTTCATTAAAAGATATTTTAAGAAGATCAAAGTTACGTCTAGCGATTTCTATGAGTTTATCAATATCTTTTGCTGTAACTAAACCAGCTTCTACAAGCTCTTTGTTACTTAAAGCACTCTGGTTTGTGTTTTGAGAAGACTCTTCCATTTGATTAAGTGAAGATGTAACATCTTCAAGTGCATTTTGAATCTCGTCCATTGAAGCACTAATAGTATCTGCACTCATAGCGATATCTTCAGCAGATTTCATTGTGTCTGTTGAGTACTTTAACTCTTCAGCTAAAGATGAAAGTTCTTTGATGTCATCTTCTGTTTGAGAGAGTGCATCAGATTGAACTTCAATAGAGTTAAGTGTTCTCTCAACAGAGAGAGCAATTTCACTTGATGCACTTGCTATATCACTTGAACCATCATTTATTTTTTCTATGTAGTCACCAAGCTGTGTAGTATATGAGCCTATACTTCTAGATGCTTCAACCGAATAAACAGCAATTTTTGTAAGCTCTTCCATCTTAAGTGCTAAAGCATTTCCTTTTACACCATTATCAGAGATAATATTTGTAGTCGAACCAATACTTTTAATAATATTGTCAATGCTGCCTTGAATCTTATTTACCAATTCTGAAATAAACTCAGCATTTTTTTCACTCTCACCAGCTAAAGCACGTGTTTCATCAGCAACAACTGCAAAACCTTTTCCATGCTCTTTAGCACGTGATGCTTCAATAGCTGCGTTTAGTGCAAGAAGATTTGTTTGGTCTGCAATTTTAGCGATGAATCCAACTGCATTCCCAATGTTTTGTGAAGACTCTTTTAACTCTTCACTTTTTGTAGAAGCCTCTTTTGCAACTGTTACTGTTGTATCCATTCGCTCTACAGAAACGTTAATTTTTCCAACAGCAGCCATGATATTATCGCCTGCTGAAAGAGTAGAAGCAGTTACTGCATTTATTGTTGCTGTCATTCTTCCAATATTAGTGTTTATTCCCTTTACATTTGAGAGAGCTTGTTCACTCGCACCACTATTTTCTTCAGCTGCTGTAGCGATTTGCTCCATTGAAGATTTTAGCTGTTCTATTGCACTTACACTCTCTTGAGCATTTTCTAAAATACTCATAGAAACACCCGCTATACTCTCACTAATTTGTTGCTGTTTAGCTAATGTTCTCTGTTTACGTTTATCAACGCCACCAGAAGATACGACTGCTGAAGATGAGCCTGAATTACCTTTTTTCATTAATGCCATTTTTTATCCTTTTATCTTAATCTAGTGTTGCATAAAGCTCTATAGCTTTTTGTACATCTTCGCGTGAAGGTTTAACTCTAATAGAAACATACTTAGTATTTCCTGCCTTATCAACAGAACGAAGTACAGTGGCATATACCCAGTAAAAACCACCACCCTTACGTGAATTTTTAACATAACCTGTCCAAAAGCCCTTGCTTTGAACATCATCCCAAAGAGATTTAAATGCAGCTCTTGGCATATCAGGATGTCTCACTATATTATGAGGTTGACCAACGATATCTTCACTTGTCATATTTGCTATTTTTAAAAATGAGTCACTTGCATACTGAACAAAACCTTTGTCATCTGTCTCTGAGAGGAGATACAAGTCATTATATAGGACTTCTCCATCTTCTAAGAAAGTAAGACCTTCTGTACTAATTTCATTATTTTTCGACATAATAAACCTCCAATAAAATCAAATTACACAAATACTACTCTTTGTAAACTGAAAGAAAATTGAATTTATCACATTTATATAGAATAATTACTAGATTTAACATTAATGCCCAAGTTAGGGGATGTAGGCGACAAAGTAGGTACATTGTCTTTATAGTTTATTAGTTTTTATAATAAAAGTGATTATTGAAAATATGGAAAGTAAAAAGAGGAAAGAGTCTAAACAACTTAAACGCAAGAAGTGCGTTTAAGTCAAAGAAAGTCTGTGAAAACTAGATGTTGTCACGGATTTGTAGAGCTTCTACAAGAGCAAGATAAGCTTCTTTGTTAGAACGCTTGAAGTATCTCATTAAACGACGACGTTTACCAACAAGTTTAAGAAGTCCTAAACGTGATGCATGATCTTTTTTGAATACTTTTAAGTGTTCTGTTAACTCTGCAATTCTTGTAGTTAATAATGCAATCTGAACTTCACTTGAACCAGTGTCGTTTTCATTGCGCCCGTATTTTGTAACAATTTCTTGTTTTTTAGCCGAATCTAAAGCCATAGTGGCCTCCTGAATGGTATAATAATCTAACATTTACACACTAAGTATGTAAAGTTGAATCGGAATTATAGCTAAATATTCTTTAAAAAAATAGGGTGTAAGTAGTTTTTATATTTTTTAGATATAATAAAGCATCTAAAATAATTACAAAGTTTAAAATATGTTAATAACTCGTGCAAGTGAATATGCAATACTCTCTTTAATACTTTTATCATCTGCCAAAGATCCTATGGACAGCGAATCACTCTCCCGTGAACTTGCTATTTCAAAAAGCTTCTTAGCAAAAATACTGCAATCACTTGCAAAAAAAGGCATCCTAAAATCATATAAAGGTGCTAAAGGTGGTTTTGCCTTAGATAAAGCAGCTAAAGATATAAGTATGTTAGAAATTATGGCTACTGTCGAGGGAAAAGCACCTGCCGTTTTTGAGTGTGCTCCTTCTGAGAGTAACTGTCCATCGGACAAAGCCGATATCTGTTCTATCTGGCCATTTCTTAACAAGCTTCAAGGCAAAATAGACTCCTTTTTAAGTGAGCTTAGTCTTGCTGACATCATAGACGAAGAGTAGTCTTGGCAAAAAAGCTTTCATTTAAACAACAAGTTGGTACGACACTAAACTTTTTACTTGGACAAAAAGACCTTAGTGTAGTTATTTTTGTTATGGCAATTCTAGCAATTATTATAGTACCTCTTCCAGCAGCTATACTTGATATACTTTTGACTGTATCTATGGCCATGGCTGTTCTTATTTTACTAATATCTCTATACATTCCAAAACCAACAGACCTTACAACTTTTCCGACTCTTATACTTATACTAACACTCTTTAGACTTTCTTTAAATATTGCAACAACAAGAATGATTTTAAGCCATGGACATGAAGGCCCTGAAGCTATGAGTGATATTATCACTTCTTTTGGTGATTTTGTTGTTGGTGGTAACTTTGTTATCGGTATCATAGTTTTTGCTATTTTAGTACTAATAAACTTTATGGTAATAACAAAAGGTTCTACAAGAGTTGCAGAGGTTGCTGCTCGTTTCGTTCTCGATAGTATGCCGGGTAAGCAGATGGCCGTTGATGCTGACTTAAACGCAGGTCTTATAGATGATGCCGAGGCAAAACAGCGTCGTGCAGAGATTCTCCAAGATGCTAACTTTTATGGAGCTATGGATGGATCAAGTAAGTTTGTAAAAGGTGACGCAGTTGCTGGTATTATTATTACCCTTATCAACATTATCGGTGGCTTTTTAATCGGTGTTTTTCAACATGATATGACAGTTGGAGATTCTGCTTCAACTTTTACACTTTTAACAATTGGTGATGGTCTAGTAGGTCAAATTCCAGCACTTATAATCTCTACTGCAACGGGTATTATGATCACTAGAAGTTCTAGTGATGGTGAGAACTTCGCAGAGGGAACTATTAACCAGATGGTTGGAAACTCTAAGATTATGATGATCGTTGGGTTTATTATGATACTTTTTGCTCTTGTTCCAGGTCTCCCTACTGCTTCTATGGGTTTTGTAGGTATATTATTTGCCTCTCTTGGTTGGGCTATTTATAAGTTTGATAGAGGGGAGTTAAGTATTTTAGATGTTGATAATATGGCTAGTAATTCTCGTTTAAAAGAAGAAGAAAACGAAAAAATAAAGCCTAAAAAGACACATGAAGAGATAGCTAAAGAAGAAGAGAGTGCACTAGAAGATATACTCAAAGTAGAGATGTTAGAGCTAACTCTCGGCTACCAACTCATAAAACTAGCTGACTCAAACCAAGGGGGAGACCTCTTAGAACGTATTCGTTCAATGCGTCGTAAAATTGCGAGTGATTTTGGTTTTCTAATGCCACAGGTTCGTATACGAGACAACTTACACCTCCAACCCCAACAGTATCAAATACTTTTGAAAGGTATTAGCATTGGAGAAGGTGAGATTCAACCTGATAAATTTCTTGCAATGGACAGTGGAATGGCAACGGGTGAAATAAATGGAGAGTCTACTAAAGAGCCTGCATTTGGTCTAGATGCCTTATGGATTTACCCTAATGATAAAGAAGATGCGATTATAAACGGCTATACGGTTGTTGATCCAGCGACTGTTATATCAACTCATATGAGCGAGTTAATTAAACGCAATGCCGAAGAACTTCTCACTCGTCAAGAGGTTCAAACACTTATAGACAAAATAAAAGAGAGTTTTCCTGTTATTATAGACGATGTTATGAAAGTAGCAACTATTGGTCTTATTCAGAGAGTACTTAAAGCTCTTTTACATGAGAAAATACCTCTCAAAGATATGCTTACAATTTTAGAGACTATTGCAGATATAGCAGAGTATACTAAGAATGTAGAGCTTATAACTGAGCAGGTTCGTGCAAAACTCTCCCGTGTTATAACACAGATGTACTCTAGTGAAGATGGAGTTATAAGACTTCTTACTTTTGATACAAACACAGAACAGATGCTTCTACAAAAATCTCAAGAACAAGATGGAGTTAGAAACTTAATGCTCAATGTAGGCGAGATAAATGCCCTTATTCAAGCCACATCAACTAAAGCTGCTGAACTCCTGCAAAAAGGTGTCTCACCAGTTGTAATCATAGTCGATCCACAACTCCGTCGTGGTGTTGCTGAAATATTTGAACGTTTCTCACTTGACGTAGTAACACTCTCTCATGCAGAAATAGACTCAAGTGCAACATTTGAAGTTCTAGGTTCAATCACAGTAGAAACAGAATAAACTTAACAACTTAA
>Ga0256826_1000286_pt1 | contig 29285 bp, 19 predicted proteins | sample CV79metaG_FD_185975 | JGI IMG/M metagenome (GOLD analysis project Ga0256826, IMG submission 185975) | Hydrothermal vent microbial communities from East Pacific Rise, Pacific Ocean - CV79 | ecosystem: Environmental > Aquatic > Marine > Hydrothermal vents | place: Pacific Ocean: East Pacific Rise...
TGATAGTAAACATATTTGCGGTAAGCCATTTTGGACGAAATACAGCACGAAATCGAGGATCGTTTGTACTTCCATCCCAATAACTTCTGCTACTGTCTACTACTTCACTAATAAGCCAACCGTGCACATAATTAAACTCGAGCCATTTAGCAGGTTTTAGTTTAAGAGTAAGTTGAGCAAATGAAGGTTGTTTGGCAGAAAATATATTGGCCCCGTGGTTGTTATTCCCCCATTCAAAATGATCTTTTATTATTCCTATCTCTCCCCAATTCCAACTAAATGTTACTCCTCCTCTCATTTCACTCCAATCATTCCCTCCTTTTTCACTCCCTTTGAAATTCCCCCCCGGTATAGGGTTCAAATAATCCAGCTTATTAAAGGCCTGGCTATAATGGTTGTCTCTTAAACTTGCATATATTCCAACATGTTCTCCAATATAGGCGTAACCTTGTAGTCCACCATAGCTATATGATTCGGTACCATTATCGTTTTTAAACATGGAATAGCCATATACCGGTTGAGCTTGAAAGCGAAACAATTTATCTTGGTAAAACCCACCTAATGGATTGATGTCTACACCAAATCCTTTAGTATTTTTAAGTATATTTATTTTGGGATTCAGCTTGATGTGGTCATCAATTTCCAGAGTAAATCCTTGCATATAAAAATCGAGCTCCTTTGATTGCCGGTCAGACATTTCGGAACGATAGCTACGTGCTTTTATTAATTGTTCAGCAATAAAAGATCTACTATATGGTTTAATGGCACCGTTTATTTCAACCCACTGTTCATTGGCCATTTCATCTAAAAACATATATATATTCTCGTTGCTTATATGTTCGTAAACAACTTGTGCTTGCAAGTTTGCAAATTGAAACAAGGGGAGTATAAGGATTAAAATATATTTTTTCATTTTATGCATTTTTGGCGTAAATTTTTAAAAACATTTTGATAATGGAATGGAAAAATTTAAAATTACTATTCACAAATCGGCCATAATTGAGCATTCGCCCTCCAAATTTACTTTTAAATTCTCTAACACCATAGGCTCGAGTGGGGATTCCGGCACCCATAAAATCGAAACCAGTAAATCCATTCTCCATAGCAAATTCTATTCCGGCCCAAGTGGCTAGAACTGAAGGGTAAATTTTTTTATATTGTTGATCCAGGCCAGCTACATACCACTCGTAAACCATTTTTTTTTGGAAAAAAGGAAGCATTATTCCACCAATAATTTTCCCTTTGTAGTGAACAAGTAAGTATTTACCCCCTCCTCCTTTAACAACGATTTCGTAAAAATTTTGGAAAAATGACCAATCGGGCAAAGGTTTATTAATTCTTTCGGTATATAATTTAGTAAGAATCATATAAAACTCACGAACTTGAACAATATCAGGATTTTTAATAATGATGGCACCATTTTGAAGTCCTTTTTTTATTTGGCGTTTTTTACTTTTAGAAAAACCAGCAACAACATCGCGGTTAGCTAATGGAATTTGGTAATTTAAATGTGCTTCGTATTTAAATCCATTCCGGAGAAAGACATCGGTATGATGGCTCCAAGAATGCAGGTTTCTAACTTCAGAATAAATAGCCTTTCTATGTGTAAAATCATTAAAAACTTTAAGTAAACCTTCAAGAATCCGTTCACCATTTGAAGGAATTATAGGTCCTCCTATTATCAAAGCTCTTTTAAAAAAACGATCGGGAAATGATTTCCCTTTTCTTTGAATTACAAATAAAAAACCTCCAAGTAATTTATTATTCATATCAAATGCAAGGCAGTAATAAGGCCTAAACTCATTTGTTTTTTCGTAAAAATTAAAAAACATACTCGATTGAAAAGAATTAGCTCTGGGATGTGATTTAATAAAATCGTCCCATTTCTTACTTATATTGCTTTTCTTTATTTGATATTTAATCATAATTCGGCTGAAAGATAATTACTTTTTAACAAAGCCCCTAATTATTATTGGCCCTAATGAGTATGCGGCCACTAAACCAAGCATATTATAGATAAAATCCAGAGGATTAAAAGTTCTACCAGGAACCCAGATTTGATGAACCTCATCAATTACTGCAAATAGAAAAATTGCGGCAATAAAATACCAGTTGTTTTTTATATTAAAACGTAAAGAATGGTCCATTTTCCAAACGACAAATAAACCACCCAAAATAGCAAATACTCCAAAATGTTCTAAATAATCTAAACGGAATGGCTCGTCCCAAATATTTACTTTTTGTGTAGGAATATTAGGCAAGGATGATAAGATAAAAATAACCAATGCCCAGACCCAAAAAATTGCCCGAAAAAGCTTCTTTTGTTTTAATAAATGTTTCATTCTTTTAATTACTCCTTGCTTTTTTAATAATGATATTATAGAAAGCCTTGAAAAAATAGTTTAAATCTGTACGGAAAGGATGTTTTTCATAGGCGTCTAAATACTTCATCTCAGATGCCATGATTTCGTCCAGTGTTATGGGCATATCTACATAAAATGGAGGGACTAATCCAGGCTTATATTTTAGCCTTCTTTCTTTAAGTTCATCAGAGTATAAACCAAAATAATGTGTACTTAAAGGCCTTACTCCTACCAACTTCATTTCTCCTTTAACAACATTAATTAACATAGGTAATTCGTCGAGCCAAAATTTACGCATAAAACTACCTAAAGATGTTATTCTGAAATCATCGGCAAATTTTCCGCCATCTTGCAACTTGCTTCTCTCGTATATATATGCTTGCAAATATTCAGAATAAGGATGCATGGTGCGCATTTTATACACTCCTATTTTCTTTCCTTCCTTACCATAACGTCGTAACTTGATTAAAGGACCATAGGTAGGATTTGAGTCGTAAATGGGTTCTGATGTTTTTCTGGCAACAAAATACAAGGCACCGTTAATCATCTTTTCTTCTATTACTTCGAAACCACAACTATATAAACGTCCAAAAGTTTCTGCCTTAGACATCACTCTATTTCTTCCGTTGGTAATGATAAAATATATTTTTTTGGTAGACCATAATTTTGGCATGACTCTCTTTACCATAAAGTCAATAGAATAAAAACCCCAATTAATTCCTGGTGGAAATTTTTTAAGAATTCTTTGCTTTCGCAGTGAGTATGTTTCTACTTGGTTGATATATAAGCCTCCAATGGGTAATTTATTATTTACCTCTTCAAAAAACTTATTAATTCGTAAAATATCATTTATTTTTTTCAGATTAACCAAATAATTATACTCAGGCAAGGGTAATTTTGCAATATTAAATTTGGTAGTGGTGGAAACTATCATAGTTTTTGGATTGGCAAGCATTGTATGCTTGTCAATAAAACGCATCTCTTTATGACCGGCTTCTTCCAAAATTAAAGCACGAATTTGCTTGGAGTTCCTGGCTTCTCCTTTCGATTTCTGTTCAAAGGAAACTTCAATATTCTTGTGAACCTTTGGTATTTTTTGATATTTATCCAAATCATCCATTAGCTTATTGAGCGACTTATTATGAATGAAAGTGGAGCTTACCAGACCTTCAATTATAGTTGCAAAAACGACAGTTAAAACTATCATTAACCTACTGTAACTAAGGGTTGCAAAGAAAATAACAAAGGTGATAGAAAAAAGGATAAACAAGTTACTCTTTACAATAGAAAGTACATAATCGGTTTTATTACTTGCTTTACTTGGGTTATACTTTCCAAAAATAATAGAGGAGCCTATCCATATAATTTCAAAAATAAGAAATGGAATCCAATAATAATTAAATAGAGCTTTCTCTTTTCCTGTTTTAAAAAAAGCAGCCAATAAAAACGCAATAAAGACAATAAGGATGTCGATTATTGCTATTACGAAGGTGCGTTTCTTCATAAGAATTGTTAATTTGCAGCAAATGTAATGAATTCGTAAAACTGAAAGAACCTATACACCAATAAAAATTAAAATAACAAAGATTCATGGATAAATAATTTTTCTACTTTTGCAGCAAATAATCAAAAAAGCAATATGGATTTAAGTAAAATATTATCAATCGCAGGGAAACCCGGTCTGTACCAAATGATTTCACAATCAAAATCAGGATTAATAGTTGAATCCTTGGTAGATGGAAGAAGAATTCCGGCTTTTTCTCATGAACGCATCAGTTCCTTAGAAGAAATTAGCATTTTTACTGAAACTGACGATGCTCCTTTAAAAGAAGTACTAACCGATATCTTTAAGAAAGAAGACGGCAAAAAAACAATAAGTCATAAAAGTTCTGCCAAAGAACTCAAAGAACTTCTATCATCGGTATTACCGGATTATGATGAAGATCGTGTGTATGTTTCTGATATTAAAAAGATGATTAGCTGGTATAATTTACTAGTTGAAAAAAATCTTATCGACCTTGAAGAGCCCAAAAAGGCTGAAGAAAAAGAAAGCTCTGAAGAAGAAAAGAGCGACAAAGAGTAAATCAAACAGATAAAAGCTAGGAGTATAAATATATTACTCCTAGCTTTTCTTAGATGCAAACAATGCTGTATAAACTACTTATAAGACCAATTTTTTTTAAAATATATGCTGAGAAAGTTCATTTTATCATTAAAAAAGTCTTGCAGTATTCATTTGCTATTCCCGGTGTAAAAAACATTATTCGATCTTATTATCAAGTTAGCGATCATCGCTTAGAAAGAGAATTATTTGGATTAAAATTTACCAACCCTGTCGGCATTTCAGCTGGATTTGATAAAAATGCTGAGATGTATAATGAGTTGGCAGAGTTTGGTTTCGGCCATGTTGAAATAGGAACAGTAACTCCCAAAGCCCAAGGTGGAAATCCCAAACCACGAATATTTCGCTTGATTAAAGACAAAGCCATTATTAACCGAATGGGGTTTAATAATGGAGGTATTGAAATGGCTGTGAAAAACCTAAAAAAAAGAAAAACAAAAGCCATTATTGGAGGAAATTTAGGGAAAAATTCTTCTACCCTCAATTCCAAGGCAGTAAAAGATTATACAGCCGTATTTGAAGGTTTGTTTAATTATGTTGATTATTTTGTGGTAAATGTAAGCTGTCCTAACGTTACAAACCTTTGTGAATTGCAAGATCAAGATTTCTTAGAGGAGATTTTATTTGCTGTTCAGGAAAAAAATCAAAGAAAAAATAATCCAAAGCCCATTTTACTAAAAGTAGCTCCAGATTTAAATCATCAACAATTAGATGAAGTGATTGATATTGTATCGAAAACAAAAATTCATGGTATAATAGCTACTAATACTACAATTACACGCGAAAAGTTAAAATCTAAATACCAAGCCATTGGAAATGGTGGTTTAAGTGGGGCACCTCTTAAAAACAAATCTACCGAAGTTATTCGATATCTTTCTCAAAAAAGCAATAAAGCATTTCCTATTATTGGAGTTGGTGGTATTTTTACTCCCGAAGATGCTATAGAAAAACTAGAGGCAGGAGCAGATTTAGTGCAAGTTTATACCGGTTTTATATATGAAGGTCCTTCCATTGCACGAAAGATTAATAAGGCTTTATTAAAGAAATTATAGTATTTTGCCATGATTAATCTTAAAAATCTAAGGCATGAAATACTCTTTCATACTTATCATTCTACTCAGCATATATTCATGTAAAAAAAATGTCCCTAAAGTTATTCTTAAAACAGAATTAGGAGATATCATTATTGAATTATACCCCGATAAAGCTCCAATTACCGTAGGTAATTTTTTGAAATACGCAGACGAAGAACGCTTGGACTCCTCCACTTTTTATCGTATAGTACGCAATGACAACCAAGAAGAAAGCCCTATAAAAATACAAGTTATTCAAGGAGGATTATTTGAAGATGTTCATCCTAAAATGCTAGCACCAATCAAACATGAAAGTACCAAAGAAACCGGAATAAAACATGTGCGAGGAGTGATTTCCATGGCAAGATATGAACCGGGAACAGCTAGCAGTGAGTTTTTTATTTGTGTTGCAGATGAACCCGAGTTGGATTTTGGTGGAATGAGAAATTCGGACGGAGCAGGGTTTGCCGCTTTTGGAAAAGTTATTGAGGGAATGGATGTGGTTGACAAGATTCACCAAAGTAAAGCTGATGGGCAATATCTGAATCCGAGAGTTTTAATTTATTCTGTTAGAAGAAAACCTTTGTAACGCAGCTTTGTAAGCTGTATTTCCTGTAACGCAGCTTTGTAAGCTGCGCCGTTTAACTATTTGTTTAATACTCAGGATACAATCCTGAGCTACAGATCATCAATCCTGAGCTACGAGCTACCCATACCTAAAGGTTGGTTTTTTGGCATATTTTGCCAAGCCACCTAATGCCGTTTCTTTGTACAAGCTAGGCAAATCTTTTCCTGTTTCTTTCATAGCTCTAACAGTTTCATCAAAACTTACAAAATGATCTCCATCACTAACAATAGCAAAGCTGGCAGCATCAATGGCACGAACAGAACCGTGCGCATTACGTTCTATACAAGGGATTTGAACCAAGCCTGCAATGGGGTCGCAGGTAAGGCCTAGGTGATGTTCCAATCCAATTTCAGCAGCATATTCTATTTGCTTGGTTGTTCCACCGGCTAATTGGGCAGCTGCTGCTGATGCCATGGCACAAGCTGTTCCTACTTCTCCTTGGCAACCTACTTCGGCACCGGAAATAGAAGCATTCTCTTTGATTATATTACCTATCAATCCTGCTGTTGCCAGTGCTCTAATAATTCTGTTATCAGTAAAATTATAAGCTTCTTGCATAAAATATAAAACAGAAGGCAGAATTCCAGCAGAGCCGCAGGTAGGGGCAGTTACTATTTTTCCACCACAGGAGTTTTCTTCACTTACTGCCAAAGCAAAAGCAAATAACTTTGTTGTATTTTGCAAACTACGACTCATAGTTTTAGATTTCACAAAATAGGAAGAAGCTTTGCGACGAATTCCTAAAGGACCAGGTAGCACCCCTTCATTCTCGAGACCAGATTTTATCGCTTTTTTCATCACCTCCCAAATCTCTCCGAGAAACTGCTCAAAACCATCCCCTTCCACTTCGTACACATATTCCCAAAACGACTTACCTGTTTTCATTGACCAATCCAACACACCATCCATAGTTTTATAAGGATACAAATCCTCTGAATCAAAAGTCTTATCTTTATCATGATCGTAAATAATTCTTCCACCTCCCACACTATAGGCTAGTACTTCATCTTGCTTCTCCCCTTTATTATTAAAAGCTTGAAACAATAAAGCATTAGCATGAAACTCTTTCGAAATTGTTGGCTCCCAAATAATCTGCAAATCCTTTTCTTTAAAAACATCTTCTAAGGCTTTATCAGTTAGGTGTCCTTTCCCGGTTAATGCCAAACTCCCATATAAAGTGACTTTTATGATATCACTCTTCAAATTATTCTTTAAAAAAGCCAAAGCTGCTTTTCGCGGCCCAATAGTATGACTACTGGAAGGTCCGTTCCCTACTTTATATAATTCTTTTATTGATTCCATATGTGTTTTTATATATGGACAAAACTATGAAAAAGAATAGAACGGAATAATATCCAATATTGAAAAATAATTAATATTGGAGTTAGCATTTTATATTTTGACCATTAATTTTTAATCAGTTTTTTCATATACTGATTCTTTTCAATATCAAATGCTTTTAAAATATAGACTCCTCTCACTAAATTTTGAACATTTATTTGTTTTGAACCCCTATTCTCTTTCACTAAAATTCCATTGATATCGAATAATTGGATTTTTTCGATGTTCTTATCTGTAATTAATAATACACTTTTTATCATTGGATTGGGATAAACATACAAATGAGTGACGATGTTATTATTAACCCCAACAAAATTATAATTCTCATAAGCACCTATATCTGGTGCAACACCATAATATTCGTCCTCATTTAAATCAATAATTATTTGTCCATTAAATTCAAAATAAGCTGTTCCTGCGTCAATTAATGGCGATTCATTGCTAAGTTTATAATTGCCATTCTCCTCATCTTCAAATAATGACTCTTGGTTTACATTCCCTGCTACCCAAGTAATTTGGCAATGATCTGAATTAACAAAATAATCTTCCAAACCCCTAATATCTGAATGGTCGAAAGCCACCATAGAAGTTACCGAATTCCATTCAGTATAAAATTCATTTCCCTCTTCATTCCACAGGATAGTATTTGCAAAAACAAAATCATCACCATAAATATGGATTGCTCCTTCTGTTGAAACATTATTAACAATGGTAGATGAAATTATCCTTATAGTACTTGCTGCCGAATGAATGGCTGTTCCCCTTAAGCCGTTATTTGAATCTATTAGAACATGATTTAGGTTGATTATAGAACTATTCAAGTATAATGCCGCTCCAATACCAGCTGAATTATTTGACATTCTGACATTATTCAAATCGGCATTGCAAAAAAACATAGTAATAGCTCCTCCTCTACTATTTAAATCAGCATTACCAATGCACTCATTATTGTTAAATTCAATATTGTCCATCACAATATCGCTATTATACACCAATAATCCACCACCATCAGCTGTTGGATTTCCAGTTGCTGTATTATTTATAATATGTGAATTAGTAAAGTTGATGGTTGCATAATTAGCATTAATTGCTCCTCCCTCAAAGCCAAAATGATTATCTGTGAATGTACAGTCATCAATATTTATTATAGCATCATCTACTAAAATAATACCTCCACTACTTGTAATATTATTGTGAAAATTGTTATGCATAATGATATTTGTTTCATTAGCTGATTCATTGAGAATATAAATGACACCTGCCGCCATAAAGGATGTATTATTGTATAATTCGGAGTTATTTAGTTCTAATTTAGAATTTTTGGAATATATTCCCGATGCTCTGGAACCATTATTCTCAGAAATTATAGTGTTGCCAATACTTATCTGGGAATTATTAGCATAAATACCTTGGCCGCCAATGCTGCTTATATTATTTGATATATTTCTTTTTATTTCAGAGTTATTAATTGTAAGGTTGGTGTAAAACACACATAATCCGGCACCTTCGCCTGCAAAATTCTCGCTTGCTACAATATTATCTGTTATTTTGGAATGATTAATATTTACTGTTGAAGATTGCGATAATAATCCACCTCCTCCATTATTTATTCCGGGTAATACATTGTTTGCAATATTCATATGGTCTAAAACTATGTTGAAACAATTCCTAATGAACATCCCTCCTCCGTGTGGAAAGTAATAAATTGAATCATTAGGTAAGTCTGAGTTTAAAAATAGTGTTCCACTACCATTTGTAAGGGTAATTCCATTTAAATTCACATCCCCCGAGGTCACCTCCAAAACTTGGATCACACTTCCTGACTGACCACCATCAATAATAGTGTTTTCAATATCCAATGTATCATTTGTTTGTGCATATAACGATGTAATGGTTATTGGTTTTTCAATCACAATATTCTCGATATAGTTTCCATTTTGAAGGATAATAGTATCTCCGGGATTTGATACGTCAAGCGCTTGTTGAATACTTTCATAATCACCGGGAACATCATGTGTTTGAGCAATACTATTTAAGGTAATAACCATAAATAGTGTCATCATTTGTAATAATCTTCTTTTTGTCATAATGCTTTAATTATTTTTTTATGTGGGAAACAATTATATTTCAATAAGATAAATATTTCAAATACAAACCTACGCTGCGTTTATCTATAAAATCAAATAATAATAAGTATCTGGTAGAGACGAATGATTATATGGATTTAATATCTCTTAATATTCATAAAAAAAAAGCCAAATCCTGAATGGATTTGGCTTTTAAAAACTATGATCACATCGCTAAACCATTTTATTAGGTTTATACAGTTCCACAGACTTCATTAAAATATCTACATATTGTGCTCTTTTATAGGCAAAAGGATCTTTCATGTTCTCTTTTGACAGTTTACCTCTAAAATCATCAAGCGAATTATAGCCTTTTCTTTCCATCCAAGATTCCAAATATCTGATTATAGTATTAGTATAATCCAATCCATTTTGATAAAGAGTACTCACTACTTGTACAGCTTGTGCACCTGCAAGTATCATTTTAATGAGATCTTTACCATCTTTAATTCCAGTACTTGCTATTAAATGCAAATTTGTTTTACCATGAAGCAAGCCCATAAATCTTAATGCCAATCTGTAATCACCTTTACCACTATTATTAAACTCATAGGACATTTTTTCCGCTTCAATATCAATATTGGGTTGAAAGAGTTTATTAAAAAGAACAACAGCATCTGCTCCTGCTCCTTCCATCATATTAACAAATCTTAAAGTATTTGTATAATATGGGCTTAATTTAACTGCAACAGGAATTTTTAAATTCTCTTTTATCTCATTAGTTATTTTTAGTTGTTCTTCTAAAATAGCATGCCCTGATACGCCAAATTCGCGGGGTGATTCATAAAAGTTAAGCTCCAAGCCATCCACACCTGTTTTCTCAATTTCTTTTGCATATTCCAACCAAATATCACGAGAAACACAATTCAAACTTGCAATTAATGGAATATCAACAGATTGTTTAGCTGTTTGCAATTTCTTAAGAAAAACGGCAGGCCCAGCATCTTTCATCTCGGGATAAATATTAATCATTTCAGCATGTCGATTATTAAATTCTGCCATTGCTTCTTCTTCAAAAAACGATTCCAATTGTATTTGTTCCTCAAATAAAGATTTATAAACAATAGCACCAGCTCCGGAATCTTCCAGTCTTTTCAAATGATCTAGATTATCAACTAAATTGCTAGCTCCTACAACTAAGGGATTCTTAAGGTCTATCCCCATATAGTTGGTTTTTAAATTACTCATATTTTCAGTGTTTTATTTGCATTATTAATGTGTAAATATACAATTATTATCCTAAATAAAATCCTTATTTATACCAAGCCTAGACAGTTTATCAATTAGCTTTCATCAATTAAAGCAAGTTAGCATAAAAATGTCATATTATATTTCCGCAATCGTTTGAAATTCAATAATAATCTAAATCCTTTCTAAATTGCAATAAATTAGAGTTTCTTATGATAACTAGTATTTTAAAATCCTATAATTTATTACTTTTGCATTCCCGTTTTATAAAAATTTTACGGGACAAAAAACTTAGATACTTTTAATACATTATAAAGATGGAAAACAAGAAAAAATTTATCACTTGTGATGGTAATCAAGCTGCAGCTCATATTGCTTATATGTTTAGCGAAGTTGCTGCTATTTATCCTATCACACCCTCATCAAACATGGCTGAATATGTTGACGAGTGGGCTGCTGCAGGCAGAAAGAACATTTTTGGAGAAACCGTAACTGTATCCGAAATGCAATCGGAAGGTGGGGCATCAGGAGCCGTTCATGGTTCATTGCAAGCAGGAGCATTAACTTCTACCTTCACAGCTTCTCAGGGATTATTATTAATGATTCCTAATATGTATAAAATTGCTGGTGAATTATTGCCGGGTGTTTTTCACGTAAGTGCCCGTAGTCTTGCAGCTCAGGCTCTTTCTATTTTTGGTGACCACTCTGATGTCATGTCTGCTCGTCAAACCGGATTTGCTTTTTTGGCAACAGGTGGCGTTCAGGAAGTGATGGACTTAGCCGGAATAGCTCACCTTGCTTCTCTTACAACTCGCATTCCATTCGTGCATTTCTTCGATGGATTCCGTACATCTCACGAAATTCAAAAGATTGAAATGTTGGAGAATGATGATTTGGCTCCTTTAATCGACCAAAAAGCACTTCAAGCTTTTAGAGACGGAGCTTTAAATCCTGAAAACCCTGTAACACGTGGTACAGCACAAAACCCAGATATCTATTTCCAGTCTCGAGAAGCTGCTAATAAATTCTATGATGCTATTCCAGATGTTGTAGAAGAATACATGCAAGAAATCACTAAACTAACTGGTCGTGAGTATCACCCATTTACCTATTATGGTGCTGAAGATGCAACAAATATTACTATTGCAATGGGTTCTGTTACTGAAACGATAAAAGAAGTAATTGATTATAAAGTAGCCAATGGTGAAAAAGTAGGTCTTATTTCTGTTCACCTTTATCGCCCTTTCTCTGAAAAGTATTTCAGAAGAGTTCTTCCTAAAACTGTAAAAAGAATTGCAGTATTAGACAGAACAAAAGAACCGGGTGCTAATGGCGAACCATTATACTTAGACGTAAGAGATATTTTCTATGGTGAAGAAAATGCACCAGTTGTAATTGGAGGTCGTTATGGCTTATCTTCAAAAGATACTACACCAGCACAAATAGTTGCAGTTTATGACAATCTTGCTCTTCCTGAGCCCAAAAATAGGTTTACAGTAGGTATTGTTGATGATGTTACTTTCCTTTCTATCCCTGTTGGCGAGGCTATCTCTTTAGCTCCAAAAGGAACTTTTGAAGGATTATTCTACGGACTTGGTGCAGATGGTACTGTAGGTGCAAACAAAAACTCAATTAAGATCATTGGTGATAATACAAACAAGTATGCTCAAGCATATTTTGCTTATGACTCCAAAAAATCTGGCGGCTTTACTGCTTCTCACCTTCGTTTTGGTGACGAGCCAATCCGTTCAACATACTTGGTAAGTACTCCTGATTTTGTTGCTTGCCACGTTCCAGCATATTTGAAAAAATATCCAATGTTAGATGGGATAAAAGAAAATGGTTCTTTCTTACTAAACAGTATTTGGGATGTGGAAGAAACTAAGAAACAACTTCCTCCTAAATTCAAAAAGATTTTGGCCGAAAGAAATATCAGTATGTATATTATTAATGCCACTGAAAAAGCTAAAGAAATTGGTTTAGGAAACCGTACCAATACCATTATGCAATCTGCTTTCTTTAAAGTATCCGAAGTTATTCCTTACGAATTAGCTGTAGAGCAAATGAAGAAGATGATTGTAAAATCATATGGTAATAAAGGTGAGAAAATTGTTAATATGAACTACGCTGCAGTTGATCAGGGTGGCGACATTACTAAAATAGAGATTCCAGCTGAATGGGCTAATCTTGATATTGCTGCAGAACAAGCTATCATTGACGAGAGCATCCCGGCATTTATCAGAGACTTAGTTGAACCCGTAAATAATTTAGAAGGTGACTCTCTTCCTGTTTCTGTTTTTGCAGGACGCGAAGATGGAACTTTCCCTCCCGGAACAGCCGCTTACGAAAAACGTGGTGTTGCTGTTGATATTCCAGAGTGGATAGCCGATAACTGTATTCAGTGTAACCAATGTGCATATGTTTGCCCTCATGCATGTATCCGTCCTTTCTTACTAGACGAAAATGAAGCATCCAATGCTCCTGAAGGTGTTGATTTAATTAATGCTACAGGAAAAGAAATCAAAGATCTGAAATTCAGAATTCAAGTTTCGGCTATGGACTGTACCGGTTGTAATAACTGTGTGGCTGTTTGTCCTTCTAAAGAAAAATCTTTGGTGATGCGCTCATTAGAATCTCAAATGGATCAGGCTGAGAACTGGGATTATATGATTAAAAATGTTTCATATAAGACTGATAGAATTGATAAGACTAAGAACGTAAAGAATTCACAATTTGAGCAACCACTATTCGAGTTCTCCGGAGCTTGTTCAGGTTGTGGTGAAACTCCTTATATTAAAACCATCACTCAATTATATGGCGATAGAATGACAGTAGCTAATGCTACCGGATGCTCCAGTATTTATGGTGGTTCAGCTCCTTCTACTCCTTATTGTACAAACTCTGACGGAGAAGGACCAGCTTGGGCTAACTCACTATTTGAAGATAATGCAGAGTATGGCTATGGAATGGCACTTGGTATTAATAAAATACGCGATAGAGTTGAACGCAAACTAACAGAAGCCCTAGAAGCTGGGGTTGATGAAACAAGAAAAGAAGTTTTCAATAACTGGTTAGCAACTAAAAATGATAATGCCAACTCCAAAGCTGCTTCTGAAAAACTCAAAGAAGTATTAAGAGGTGCCGACGATTCTTTAGCCAAAGAATTAATGGCAATCAGTCATTATTTTGCTAAAAAATCCAACTGGATATTTGGTGGTGATGGTTGGGCTTATGATATTGGTTATGGTGGTTTAGACCACGTTTTGGCTAGTGGTGAAGATGTAAATATTTTGGTTATGGATACTGAAGTTTACTCCAATACCGGTGGACAATCATCAAAAGCAACACCAACTGCCGCAGTAGCCAAATTTGCTGCTTCGGGTAAAAAAATCCGTAAGAAAGATTTAGGAATGATGGCTATGAGCTATGGTTACGTATACGTAGCTATGGTTGCTATGGGTGCCAATCAAAATCAATACTTCAAAGCAGTAAAAGAAGCTGAAGCTTATCCTGGACCATCTTTAATAATTGCTTATGCTCCTTGTATTGCACATGGTGTAAAAGGTGGATTAACTGATACTCAACAGGTGGAAAAAGAAGCTGTTCTTTCTGGTTATTGGAATATGTATCGCTTTGACCCCAGATTGGAAGAACAAGGGAAAAATCCTTTCCAATTAGATTCTAAAGCACCAGATTGGAGCAAGTTTCAAGAATTTTTACTGAAAGAAGTCAGATTCTCTTCTTTGAAGAAAACTTTCCCAGAACAAGCTGATACACTATTCAATACATCTGAAGAAGATGCTAAAAGACGATATGCAGGTTATAAACGTCTTGCTGCTATGGACTTCTCAAAAGATGAAGAGTAAACACTTTAATATATAGATTATGAAGCCGAAACTTGTATGAGTTTCGGCTTTTTTTATGTAAAGCTCGATTTCTGGCTCGTTGATTTAATTTGAAATCATTTTTTGGGAATATTATTTTCGAGGATATTTCTCCATAGCAACTTGATATACATATCTCATCACATTAATAGAACGGTACTCCGTACCTTTATTTTTTATTTTGAACATCTTGGTTCTACAGATAGAACGGCACTCTGTGCCTTTTGAAATAAGGCTTTCTTTTCTACTTTTCAAAAGCTGCTTTTCATTAAACACATTTTTTTTTAGTGTAGAGCACCAGCCTATCTATAAAAAACTTATGGAGTATATTTTACGAACAGCAAAGCAGTGTTTTACTAAAAAAATGCGAAAGGATATTGATATTTTCAAGTATTCACCAAAGGGAAAAATGCTTAATACAAAGAATACTTCATTAAAAATCCACCTTTCCCAATTAATATTACAGGTGATTCTTCATCGTCAATTATATAGTCAGTATTTCCAAATATATTTTTTGAGAGGAGTCCATCCGAATTAAACAAATAAAGCTGACCCAATTCCTTATCTAAAACACCTAATACCTTTCTGCCGGATACGGTAAAAAGTTTGGGTTTGCTTTTTATGTTGTGCTCAAACACATAGGATAAAATCGTTTTTTTAAACTTATTGAAAATACTAAGTACTTTCCCATCTAAATAGATAAAATCCTCGCTCCCATTTCCATTAAAATCGGTATAAATAAAATAATGACTTTGAGAAAAGGTTCCAAAATCAGTTGATTTCACCTTGCCTTTTTCAGGGATATAAATAAACTTACCTGCTTTGTCAGTAGTTACCATCATCCCCTTACTATTAGTTCTATTGGTATAAATATCAGATCCTAAAGCATTGTTGAAAGATTTACGTATTTCTAAGCGAACCTTTCCCTTTCTGTCAAACATGAGTATATTTCCATTATCTGCTTCAGCTATCAAATAGTCCTTACTATTAGCAATTACATGGTTAATTGGTTTCACTATTTTTCTTCTTGTATTTTTAACTTTCCAATCCTTAAGTAGGCTTCCATCTTTTTTGTAATTATAGATATTTCCATTATTTGTTGGGATTAGTATTCTGTAATCTTTATTGGAGTTATAATCAATAAGTGCCAAACCCGCTGTTGCTGAGCTATTAAGTTGAACAGGATAATTAGTCACCATATGACCTGTTAAGTCAACCAAATACAAATAATTTTCGGTATTAAACAAGTATTGAATTTTTCCATTTTTGTAATAATCCATTTCATAAACATCACTAACAGGAGTCTCCTTTAACTGCTTTTTCCAAATAATATCTCCTTGTTGATTAATGAGATACATCTGTCGGAAATCATCAAAAACAATATACTTATGGCTTCCATCAGTATGATCTTTCACTTTGAATGGTCCGGAGACAATTTGGCTATCAAGGCTCAACTGCCAATGTGATGAAGTTTTTTTTGCCTTCCCTTCTAAATCGATAAATAAACCGGTATAAAGCATTTTATTTTTCCAATTAAATTGCAAACTAAAACCCGTAAGGTCTTTTTTCAAGAAATTGGTTTTGCTTACTTGCTTCTGAATATTAATGGGTAAAGCTTTAAATAAACTATTCCTTGTTTTTGGGGTGTTTATATAGAAAGTAAAATTTGAGTTTTTTGATAAGTTATCTGAGAAATTAATATAGTCTTCATTCTTTTTAAGAATACTCCCTTCCTCTAATAAGTCGATATACTTTTTTAAATCTGGAATAGTATGAGAAAAAATAACCAGCTCATCAATCACACAAAAATAAGCTTTCTTAAAACTTTTGAAGCTTGGCCCAAATTGTGTATAAAGGTAATAGGGGAAATTAATCTCTTTCATTTTTATTCCTTTATAATCCATGCTTATCATAGCAGGTTGGGATAAATGTGCAATTCCCGATAAGGCCTTAAAACTCAGATTCCCTTTCTTAGCTAGGAATAAAGCATAGTCCTTTCCTTTATTTGTTCTCACTAGAGCCATTTCACCTGCCCACCAAGTATTGGTTAATTCAATGTGATTTGTCTTGAGGCTTCGCTTTATTTTAGTAAAATATTTCTCCTCCTTTTGCCATTTCTTGGTGCTACTTAAAAATCTTTTCCATTCGTTAAAAAAGGCAGAATAATCACTAATAGAGAAATGTTGAAAGCTATGTGTTTGATAAGGGAAATTATCTGGCAAACTCATTCCTTGTGAACTTTGTTTTGAAAGGATATTCAAAAATTCTGTGGCTGTATCATTCAAAATTGTATAACCATTTAGCAGTATTTCTTTTGGTTTTAGGTTTAAATCTAAACCAGTCCAATTAGCAATTTGAGTTTGCCTATTCCACACAACTGATGCAAGTTTATCACTAAGCTCTGCTGATAGTTTCTGAATATATTTGTATTGTATAAAAACATGAGCATCTGCTCTTTTTCCACTCACTTTTTGAAGTAAGCGAAACTCTTTTGTATTAGAAAACAAATTCGACTTATAAGTGTTTTTATGCGTTTTTTCAATAATATCAACAGAATTAGAAAACATAAACACTCCTCTTCTTTCACTTATAAAAACAGGATGAGTATTTATTTTAATTTCTATATAATAGTTTCCATTCACGGTCTTTTCTAAAAGGTCCAATTTGGAATTTACCGCAGTCAATATTATGTTCCTAAAATCTTGGAGTTTCATTCCATTAGCGGAGAATAATAATAAATATCCATCCGGATGCAAAGAGAATACCGTTTTTGGACTAGCCCAATCGGTAAAATTTTCTGAACTAATCTTAAGCTGATTAAATAATGAAGATGTAAAAGACATGAAGTCCTGACAATAAGGAAGCTCATTCAAGGCTTTTTCAAAAGCACTATTTTGATCCCAATGCTTTATAAAATCTTGTATTTTGGGAATTTCAACAATAACTGCAGCATCATCGGGGACAATAATCATAGGATCTTTTAAACCCTGAAACATATTGTTATAGATATACCATCCTCCCCCAATAAAACCAATAATAATGAGTGAAATAAAAAGAAACGAAAATTTTGAATTGATTTGCATAATATATTTTTAGCTCCCACTAAAATACTCATCAAATCTCAAATTTTAAGATATTATATTGAAAAAGCATTAACAGTTGTATGTGAATTATTTTTTATTTCCGTGCATTGCTCCAATGAAAGTTTACTCCCAGAAATAAAAATCAATAATCATCATTTTTACAAATCAATTTCCAGCAAATTAAAACTTTTCATCATACTTAGTCCATAACTTATCACCCAATTTCCAAGCTTCATCCACTACTTTATTACCCCATTTGTTAGTATAATTACTCAAATGTATTACACACTTTTCTGGTGAAATATGATAGAGACCCAATGCTTCTTTTTCAAAGGATTTTTGGTTGCTAAAAAGCTCCTTTTGCATGGGATTCCAATGGGCATCAACATCGTGATGCATATCTCCCCATCGCTGTGCAGCCAAAGTTCCCATTCTATTGAAAGCCCACCATGCAGACTCATGAGTAAAACCGTTGGGACGGCCTGGTGTTTTATAGCTTATTGGCAAATCTTTTGTGCCGGCATAAACAGGGATATAAATTGATGATGCAATATTATCCATCGCTAACCACTCCACTCCACCAATCATATCTGGAAGCCAGCTTCTGCACTGAATAATGGTTCCATACATAGTATACCAACGGGCTATTGTTCTTTCACCTAACCAACCCCAACCACCATTAACTTTTAATAGTTTATTGGCATCATAAGGCATAAAAGGGTTGGCTAATGGAGATTTTATCATTCTTCCACTGTCATTGGCCACAGTCATATTTTTGCACATATCAAAAGGAGTATTTTCGTAATAGTCCTTAAATATTTCCACCATTTTTTGTAAGCTAATCAAGCTATCCGGTTTTACCGAAAAAGGGAAATCTTGTCCATTGGGATCAAAATGTTTAGAAGGAGCGGCTAAATCAAATACTCTCCATTCACGTCGTCGTGAGGCTAAAGAAAGTCGGCTTTTGGGTGCATACACATAATTGAAACGAAAAGGGCCTTGTTTTTCATTCCACCACTTATTGTCTTTAGCAACCGAGAATATATTTTCACTCGCCATAAAATATTCAGGATTGTTTAAATCAATCTCTTTAATTGTAGATGCGTTAGCATTCACAGATATATGATCATCTGGAACTCTTTGGGCTACCCAAACAGCGCCTGTTTTTCCTCTTCCCGGACCTACTATTTCCAAATGCCAAACTTCATTAGGATCGGCTATGGTTAAACACTCCCCATAATCATTCCATCCATATTTCTTCAATAGTTCATCAGAAACAGCAATAGCCTCTCTGGCAGTTGTGCATCTTTCTAGCATAATAATGCAAAGTCTTTGGCAATCGATTAATCCATTATCGCTTTGTAGCTCTTCTCTACCGCCAAAAGTAGACTCTCCTATAGCTAATTGATGCTCATTCATACTTGCATAAGCAGTATTTACATATTGATAGGTGTTTTTTACTTGAGGAATACTGCCAATTGGATAGTGAGCGTATGTAGGCATTTCCAATGAATCACTTGCTACTCTTTTATACATAGTCATTCTATCACCATCTTTATAAGTTTTGGCAGCTTGAATGTCTACCCAAGATCTGGTTCTGTGGCTATCATCAGTATGCGATGTCATTACCGATCCATCGAAACTAGCTTTTTTTCCAACTGTAACTGAGGTACATCCTTCGGGAACTCCTCCTTTCCAGTCACTTTTGTTTGCAGTTTGTGCCATAATAGTACTTGAAAATACCACGATTAAAGAAATGATTAAGAATTTCATTATTTGTTGTTTTTAGTTTTGTGATGAATCGTCAAATTTAATACTTTTGTCAAAACCAAAAATTAAAAAACTATGTACAAATATTCTATCATTATTTTACTCATGGCTTTCTCAATAAGCAGCCATGCTCAATTTGGAATACAAAATCATATTAAAAGAAAAACTGAGGCTCATTTTAGAAAAAAAGGGGTAGAACAAGCAGATAAAGGTATTGATGCGGCACTTCATGAAGCAGACAAAGGTATTGATGCAGGAATGAATGAAGCAAATAAAGGGATGCAAAAATTTGACGATTGGGCTGAAGATGAATTTGCTGACGAAATTGTTTATGTTGACGAAAATTTAATTGACGCCGATCATATTCAATGGCAAAGATTAAGATTTGTTACGGGTGAGGACATTATCTTTTATGATAAACCTTTCAATTATGAAAAGAAAGACAAAGCTCCAAGCAACTGGTATATTAAAAAGAGATCTTCAACTGAGATACAAGAATTTGATCAAGGGAAAATGATTATGGCTGCAGGTGAAGGTTATTTAACACCAATGGTAGCCAATACAGAAGAGGATTATTTACCAAATAATTTCACATTTGAATTTGATTTTATGATGCCTGTTTCGCCTTTCTCAAAGCCAATGAATATCAACTTCTATGCTAAAGAAAAACAAAGCAGAAAAGGGTTTTGGCCCATTAAAATAAATAAAAATATTGTTACTTATAAAGACTCAAGTGCTCATTATCCTGTATTATATTTAGACGATAATGGTATGGATCATTGGTATCGTTTTTCTGTTTCTTACGATCAAGGATTAATAAAAATATATTTGAATGAAAGATTGATGATTACTTATCAAGATGATATTGAACCTACAGGAATTTCCATAGATTATATGGCCTATACTCCTATCTTTTTTAAGAATTTTATACTAGCCACCAATAAACAAAATATAGTTGACAAGATTAACACCGGAGCTTATACCAGCTATAATATTGATTATGTTTCGTATAAAGAAAAACTTTCAGGCAGAAGCATTTCGGAGCTTGCTCCTATTGCAAATATGATGAAAGATAAGCCAAACTTCAACCTAGATATTGATGTATATTTTTCTCAATTTGAGAAGAAAAAAGAAAATAAAAAAAATGGTGAAGCTAAAACAGAAGCAATAAAAAAAGCCCTTGTTTCCATGGGTGTTAAAGAAGACAGAGTTTCAACCCACTTTATGGGTTCAATAGAATCAGCCGAAAATAACCCCGATAATAAAATGTCGGAAATGGTAGTGTTTAAGAAAAAATAATTTCATGAATCGATTGCTAAGTGAGCAATTTTTTCGAAAAAAATTAAAGCCTCTACAAATGGTAGTTCTATTTGTAGAGGCTTTGTTATTTTATACTTTGTAATAACTACTATAATTAATTATTAAAATAACTGCGTTTCTCAAACTAATTCAAATAGACTACTTATTTGACCAGCTACAATAATTCTCTTAGTAAGTTCATGATACTAAGGAAATGGCTAAAAGCTAATTTGACAAACAATTGATGTTATACACTACCTTATTCAACAATTTTTCGTATCTTGTGGCTCAAGAAATAATACATTTATGCAAGTCAATATAAAGAGAGTTAAGAAGCGCGATTTTGAGGAAATTGATATACTACTTAAAGTAGCTTTTGAGGGAAATTTGGTTGCAACTCTGTTTCAAGAATTAAAGGACACGGGTCATTATATTCCTGAATTAACAAAGGTAGCAAGAATAAATAATCAAATTATTGGGATTATTGTTTACTCACATGCACAAATAATACAAGGAAAAAAAATTCACGAAACTATTTCTCTAGCTCCAATGGCAGTATTACCAGCCTACCAAAACTTAGGAATTGGAGGAGAACTTATTAGAAGTTCTTTTGCTAAAGCCCGAGAATTGGGCTATCAATCTGTAATAGTAATGGGTTATGAGGGTTATTATCCTCGCTTTGGTTTTAAACAAGCATCGGAATATGGTATTCAATGCTCCTTTGATGTACCTATAGAAAACATCATGGCTCTGGAATTATTTCCCGATTCACTTTCTAAAGTAAAAGGGAAAATAAAGTACCATCCAATTTTTAATGAAATGCCTAGCTTTACTATATAGTCCTCAAGCTATTACTTCTCTTCCTTTCTTAAGGTTATCTTTTGGTGGTATTTATAAATTTCAATTTGAGATTGTATTTTAGTTTGCTTATCCTCTTCACAGTAAGTATTTATCAATCCCGCCTGTAAGCATCGGGCTTTTACATTGTCTTTTAATTCAATGTCAATAATATCTTGTAAAATTTGTTGATGTTTTATACATAAAATAGGGCAAACCACTTCTATTCTGTGATCGAGATTACGAGGCATTAAATCGGCCGAAGAAATATAATACTCTGGTTTAGATTCATTTGCAAAAACAAAAACTCGGCTATGTTCCAAAAACCTATCCACCATTCCTATAGCACAAATATTTTCATGAACAATGGATTCATCTAATACACAAATACCTCTTATGATAAGTTTAACTTTCACACCAATATCAGCAGCCTTATAAATTTTATCTACAATTTTTTTATCTACTAAATTATTAGCCTTGATAATAAACCAAGCATCTTTACCTTTTTTACGGTTCTCAATCTCTATATCAATTTTTTTATTGATAAAATTTCTAATCCCAAAAGGAGAAACTTTTAATTTACTAAAAGAAGGCTGATTAAATTTGGTTTCAAAAAGTGAAAATACTTTGTTTACATCCATGCAAATTTCATGATTACTAGTAAGTAGGCTAATATCTGAATATACTTTTGCTGTTGTTTCATGAAAATTCCCGGTGCTAATATTGGCATAATATTTATTTTCACCTTTTTCTTTTCTACGCACCAGTATTAATTTACTATGTACTTTAAATCCCGGTATTGTAGGAATAATCCGTACCCCTTCATCTTGTAATTTCTCTGCCCAAAAAATATTATCTTCTTCGTCAAATCGTGCTTGTAGTTCCATAAATACCGTTACTTGCTTTCCATTACGTGCCGCATTAATAAGCGCATGCATTAAGCTACTAGATCTGGAAACTCTATAAAAGATCATTTTAATGGCTCTTACTTTAGGGTCAATGGCTGCTTCTCGAACAAAATCCGTGATTCCATTGAAAGAATAGTAAGGAAAATGAAACAAGATATCTTTTTCTTTCAGTATTTTAAATTTACTTATTTGCTCAGGTAATTCGGGATGGTTTATAGGCTGGAAAGACGGAAAAGAAAGCCTATTGTCTTTCAATGGCAGGTCCATAAAATCTTTAAGATTATGGTAACGGCCACCAGCCCTTAGGTTGTCATTACTCTTAATACCAAGAGTTTTAAAAACTATCTTTAATAATTTAGGACTAATATTTTTATCGTAAACAAAACGAACAGGAGCAGCTTTTTTTCTTTTCTTAATGCTTTCGCTCATAATTTCCAAAAAGCTTTTTAAAACATCGTTATCAATATCTAATTCCGAACCCCGAGTGAGTTTTATTAAATAGCTGTGGAAATTATCGTAACCTAGAGTTGCAAATACTGAGCTGAGGTTAAAGCGTACCAAGTCTTCCAAAAACATGATATACTTATTTCCTCCTTTATTTGGCAAGTTTATAAACCTTGGCAGTGCATTAGTAGGCATTTCAATAAGAGCATATTTATCCTTATTTACTGCGGAGGAGTCTTCCATCTCAACAGCTAAATACACTGATTTATCCTTGAAATTAGTATACTTTAATGAGTCACCTAGCATCAAAGGGAAAAGATGTTTTCTCACTTCCTCTTTAAAATATCTTGTCACAAACTCCTCTTGGTCCTTACTCAGTTCGTCCTCATTAATAAAATAAATACTATTCTCCTTGGCTTCTTTTATAAGGGCATTATAGGTCTGTGCATATTTTTCATTTTGTTTGGCTATTTTATTTTGAACATTTAAAATCGTGTGTGTTAATTCCAATTTAATCTCATCGGTAATCTTTTTATGATTCCGCATACGATTTAAAGTAGCAACTCTTACTCGATAAAACTCGTCGCGATTATTGGAAAAAATACCCAAATAATTAAACCGCTCCAGCAAAGGATTTGTTGTATCATTAGCTTCTTGCAAAACTCTATCATTAAAATCCAGCCAACTTAATTCTCTATTTATATATTTCTTTTTCCTTGATGGCATAGTTAAAACTTTCATTTATTTGAATCCTTCCTGAAAATAGGAATTTTACTGAACATTTTCTTATAAGTTTCGGCATCAAATAGTGGAGCATCGGAAGTAGCTTTAAAAGTTAAAAACACACCGATAGGTAGAAATACAGCTGAAGCCATCCATACACCTAACCACAAATTCATTGATCCTGCTTTTACTGCTCGTTCACCAGTCATGGTTAAAATATGATAAGCAATAAAAAATATTGTGGACATGATTACAGGCAATCCCAATCCTCCCTTTCTGATTATAGCACCTAATGGCGCACCAACAAAAAATAAAATAAGACATGCTATTGACAATGTGAATTTTTTATGGAATGCTATATCATGCTTCCGAATAATATTTTCTCTTCCAACTACTTCGGTATTCATATTTGTAACACTCTCATCAATATTTCTACATCTTGTTAAGGCTCCTTCTATTATTTTAGCTCTATCGCTAACATTAAAATCGAATAGAATACTAGTATAATTAGAAACCGGTAAGGTATCTTGAGCGAGACTGTTGGCAAATTTTGCAGAATCAATTTTAATATAATTCTGATACTTCCTTAGTAAGCCTTTACCGTAATCAGATTCGCGCTGAGCAAGCAGTTTATTAAGCGAATCCTTTGAACGGCTTAATTGACTCAAGTCCATCATATGGTAACTGTGTTTAAAAAGATTTTCATCGGTTCTGTTTAATCCATTATCAATGGTCATTCTCACTTTTTCTTCGTCAAACTTGGTTGTTTGAAATGGCCGGGTTTCCCTATGATTTTTTTGATCGGTTCTCTCCTCGTAATTATAGCCTTCAAAAAGAGTAAACTCTATTGCATCGCCTGTTGGGGTCTGTTTCATAGTACCCGATTTGGCTACACTTACTTTAGTATTGCCATTCTTGCTGGTATGATCATAAATCATGACTTGATAAATCGTCTCCCCATCATCGGCCCTTCCACCTATTCTTAAAATATAATCACCTAAGTCTTTATTAAATATCCCCTCCTTTACTTTAAAAGCGAGGCGTTTCTGCTGAACATCGTAAAGAAGGCTTCGAAACTTTAAATTAGCTACCGGAAGTACATAATTTGAAAAAAGAAAAGCTGAAATACTAATAAATACAGATAGGATAACAAGTGGTCGCATGATTCTCTTAAGAGATATACCAGAAGCTTTAAGAGCTACCAATTCGTAATGTTCACCCAAATTACCAAAAGTCATGAGAGAGCTGAGTAAAATGGCAAGTGGTAAAGCCATGGGAACAAAAGTAGATGATGCGTAAAACAGAAGCCTGAGCAATACGTGCCATTCCAAGCCTTTTCCCACTAAATCGTCAACATACAACCATAAAAACTGCATTAACAAGATAAATAGCGCTATGAAAAAGGTCATGACTAATGGCCCTAAATAGGATCGTATAACAAATAGGTCTGCTTTTTTCAAGGTGCAAATTTTCAGCAAAGATAAAAGAAATAGAGCGTTTTATGCCTCTTAGATATGACTGAATCTGCTATTAAACTTAAAAAATGCTAAAGTTATCATGATAAAAACTTCCCTTTTAATACCAAACACTATATAAATCACTGAGTATGTGAATTTTATTTATCCTTATAGCCAATATAATTGGAAGTAATTAGTAATGAAGCAGCTTGATTATCTTTTGTGTATCGCCATCAATTATTTTTACAATTACAATACCTTGTGCGTAATTTTGTAATTCTAAAGAATAAAAATTATTCCCTTTTACGGCCATTAGCTGCTTCTCCAACATAACAATACCATTTGCTGCAATAATCTGCAAATTAATGTATCTGGATTCTGTAGGGTTATTAAAACTTAAAATACTGTAGCTTTGGGCAGGATTAGGGAAAATTTCGGCTTCAGAATTAATATTTGTAGATTTGAACTCCCTATTATATTTCCCATCAACATATATTAACTGAGGTCTAACAGGAATGCCTGTAACATCGGCACTTAACATATAATGCCCTTTGTAAACATTTTCAAAAATGTATTCTCCTTTTGAGTTTACGTATTGATAATCAACCATACTTTCGTCCATATCAAATAAATAAACAACTGCATTTTGTCTTTCGGCATTCACTCCAATAATATCGAACAAATGACCTTCTAAATCAACATCTCCGGTTTTCTCTAAAGACTTTTCAATTAAATGAATGTCTTCGCGGTATTTATTTCTTGCCAGATTAATAATTTCAGCTTCACCCCAGTTAGTTGTATTACCAACATAAGTAGGAGCAAAATCAGCAAAATGTGAAGAATGTGGTGTGAGACCTGTTTTTATAATATAATAGGCTTTTAGTTCTTGATCAAACCAATAATACCCCAATTGATGATAATAACTTGTATCAATGGGAGTCATTTGATTTTCATCAACTCTATAGAGGTAAGCAATTGCAGTATCGCCAGTAGAATATGGATTATTCATAAGAGAATCTCCAAAATAAACTTGCCCTCCTATATCAAAATACTCCGAAGTAGTTAAACCTTTATAAAGAGTCTTCTTTAAAATTGAAGTATCATTAAAAATGTATTGTGCTGTTAAGCTAACCTGATAATCCTCATCCTGCTCAGGGTAGGAATGGGTAGTATCGGACATATTCTGAATTATTTCATTATTAAAATTCCAAATAGTATTATCATAAAATCCCTCGATATGAGAATTGAAAACAAAAGTATTTGGGGTTCGGTTTAGACTATCCAGATGAAAGGTAAAATCTACTATTAAAGGAACTTCAATATGAATTGTTTTGGTTATTTGTAAATAAACACTATCGCTTGCCAAAATATTTAATAACACTTGATAATCTCCATTTTGGGGAAAAATATGTCTTGGGTTTTGCTCATTTGAATAGCTTCCCCCTTCTGGGTTATCATTAAAATTCCAATTCCATGAAATTATACCTCCGGTAGTTAAATCATAAAATTGAACTATGTTAGGCCGACTTTCATCTATCTGATAATTAAAATCAGCATCCTTGGTTTGCTCCTGAGCAAAGGATTGAGAACTAATAAAACCAATCATGATAAGCATCATGAAAAACCTGTATTTTTGATTTACTTCTTTCATCATGACTAATTAAAATTTATATTTTATACCTGCATTAATTCCAAAACCTAGAGGCCCCAAAGTCTTGGATCCATCCCATTTATAAGGTGCTTTCATATGATAGTATATCTGTGGTTCTATAATAAACCACCACTTATCGTATATTTTTATTTGGTTTTCCAATCCAAAGCCCGTTGTAATAAATGGGCTGACTGAACTAAGCCCCTTTTTACTATAGCTAGTACCAATGCCTTGAGGCAAACTTACTGGCACTCCTTTTTCTCTGTAATACTCCCATCCTATACTTGCAGATATAAGCAATTTTATAATATAAGATTTAGTTTGAAATATTTCGTAACCCAACTCGATAGGGATTACTACCCATCGGCTACTTTCTTTACCTTGTTCCAAACTACTATGTGCAACTGTATCAAAAACAGGATTTATTGTATAATGAATAATAATTGAATCCGGATTTCCTGGAATTGTTTCATAATAATCTATATCGTAGAAAAAACCCACGCTATCGAAAGTACTATAAATAAATTCGTATTCTGTATTAGACTCATCGCCTTGTAAACCCAATCCCAAACTTACAGACCAACGACTCCGTGTAAACCCACCTTTTAAAGCTAACATATTAGATTGCGGAAGCATACTTTCAGTTGACCAATCGTGCTTATAATTAATTGAAGCAAACCACTGTGCAGAAGATTTCTTACTAGTTTCTATTTCCTGATTGTGATTGTTTTGGAATAGTTTTCTCTTCTTTCCTATCTTTTGTGATTTTGTAATATTTCCCGCTTTCAATTGAGAAAAATCTGTTGGTTTTACTTGCTGGCTTGTTTTAAGAGGTGGAATTCCTATAGAACCGTCCTGACTAAATAGATAGAGTGCAAAAGCTTGTTTAGCTATAACATGGCTCTCCAATCGTGTAAGTTTTTCATTATGGTCTATATCTCTTTCAATATTTTTATCTACATCTGCTTGATTTGAATTTGTAATCAATAGATTTATATTTTCTCGAGAATTATTATCACCTGGTATTTGCTCAACAATCTTTTCGGCGCTCTCTTTTTCCAAAGACTTGCCATTTCCTAAATCCCCACTTTGCCTCTGCTCAGAGATGCTTTGATTAGCATTAAATATCTTTTTCTCCGCAGATGAGAATAAATCACTTTGTTCTAAATTTGGATTTTGCGAAACAGATATGTTAGAATTCGCATTCTTTATAGCATCTTTATTATTCACAAATTTCGTACTATTCAATTCCTTATTATTAGGTTTCGATGCAAGTTCCATTTCATGAACCATCTCTGTTTTAGTTTCAACGGTAATATTCTGTGGTTTATCAGAATTGATACTATACAAGCTGAGGCCTGCAAGGGTTGTTAAAGTTGCCAAGCCAGAATATATCCAGAACTTACCAATATTAGTAAAGTTTAACCGAACTAGCTCTAATATAAGCAAGCGCTTGGAAAGGCTTTTCCAAACATTTTGAGATGGTTGGACTTCTAGGTTACCCAAGGAGCCTCTCAAAAACTTGTCCATATCATTATTTTCTTTATTCATATATCGATGCGCCATCAGGCTTTATTAAATTTCTCTTTTAATTTTCGTCTGGCTTTTAATAATTGTGTTTTTGATGTATTAATAGATATACTCAATTCTTCCGCTATTTCTTTATGAGAAAAACCATCAAACACATACATATTCAAAACCATTTTATATCCTTCGGGAAGTTCTTGTACAGATTTTAAAACCAAATCCGGTGAAATTCCTCCCATATATTCAAAACCCATATCTTCAGAATCACTAAGTTGTACTTCTTCAATATCTTGATGATAGTAATGTTTCAAATTTTTATGATAAGCATTAATTGCCGTATTAACCATAATTCTTTTCATCCAAGGTTCCAATGAACTTGCTTTCTGTAAGCCTCCAATTTTTTCAAAGATTTTTAAAAAACCTTCTTGCATAACATCTTCGGCTTCGGCTTTGGATTTTCCGTACCTCATACAAAGACCAAGTAAGCCGGGGGCGTACTTCTTATAAAGCACAGCCTGTGCCTTACGCTTACCTGCCTTTAGGTCGTTTATGAGATTTTCCAAAGCTTCCATTCAATCAAATTCCTTAGCGAGACAAGTACTTTTGTATGTAGTTGCCTGTTTTAATTTAAATCACGATAAAGTTAAGTAAAGTTCTGAGAATAAAAATACTTATGAATAGAATTATAAAATATTTATTAATGAAATAATGGAACTACTCCCTTGCATAAAGAAAGTGTTTTCTGGATATATTAATCAGGAGGAAATAAATGTTTTGAAATTACTATTATCAAAAACTAGAATCTATCTCTTTGCTTAATCTGCGGGAAATTCGAACATATTCTTTTAAAAAATCAGGCTG